>JACCDO010416751.1_pt1 | contig 29974 bp, 26 predicted proteins | sample 7446101 | NCBI WGS metagenome assembly JACCDO01 (sample SAMN15323440, study PRJNA562643) | freshwater metagenome | isolation source: river surface water | place: USA:Blue River Watershed | collected 2017-08-16
CGTGTGAATAAAACACGAAAATCAATTGAAAAACAACGAAAAAGGCGTATAGGTTCTCTCAAACGTGAACTGAAAGAACAATTAAAAGACGAGAAGATGGAGAGAACCGAACTGTTACGAGCAGAAAAGTCTCTACGAAAACATCTACGAAAACAAGATGATTATACAGAAGAGATTAAAAATGGTATTTTAGTTAATTTAATTGATAAGTATAAAGATATTATGAAGGAACAATTGGTTGAAGAGAGGAACAAGGAAAACGAAAAACTGGAAAAGAAACACCAAAAGGAAGAGGCTAAAAAAACTAAACAACTTCAAAAGGAGCAAGAGAAAATAACCAAACTACAACACAAAGAAGAAGCGAATAAAACTAAAAAACTTCAAAAGGAACAAGAGAAACTAATCAAACTACAACAGAAAGAAGAAGTAAGGAAAACTAAAAAACTTCAAAAGGAACAAGATAAACTAATCAAACTACAACAGAAAAAAGAAGCAAGGAAAACAAAGAAACTCCAAAAGGAACAAGATAAACTAATCAAACAACAACAAAAAAAAGAAGCAAGGAAAACAAAGAAACTCCAAAAAGAAGTAAAGTAAATAATTATAACATCAATAAATAATAAAATTAAAAACAGTTTAGGAATTGTATCCTTATATAGTATATAACAAAATGGAGGATATTTTCATCTCTGGCTACAGTGGACGCTTTCCGGATTGTTCTGACATACAAACACTTTTATACAAGTTAAGGTCAAAGATGGATTGCGTAAGTGATTCAAAGAGATATCCCAAGGGATACCTTGGTTTACCAGACCGTGCCGGACATTTACCTGTAATTGATAAATTTGATAGTCTGTTTTTCAAGATGAATAAGGCCCACGTAGAAGGAATGGATATCCAAATCCGTATGTTATTAGAAGTAGTATATGAAGCACTAGTTGATTCTAATTTATCTATTCAGTCAATCAAAGGAACCAATACAGGTGTGTATGTAGGTAATTGCTTTAGCGATTATCACAATGGTATTCTTCAAAATATTTACAATGTGAATGGATACGAGAATCTGGGTTCTGCTTTATCAATGTCTGCTAATAAAATATCTTATTTTTTCGGTCTCACTGGTCCGTCTATTGTAATTGACACCGCGTGCTCTTCGTCTCTTCACGCATTGTCGGTTGCTTGCACCGATATTCAGAGCGGTAAGATTGACCGTGCGATTGTTGCGGGGGTGTCGTTGAATCTTCGTCCAGTTGTATCTAAGGTATTCCAGAAATACAATATGTTGTCACCCGACGGAACGTGCCACAGTTTTGATGATAATGCGAATGGTTATTGCCGGTCGGAAACGATTAACGCCATCATTTTACAAAAGGGGTCTGGATATGTTCGCATTATAGGACACGGAATCAATGCGAACGGAACTACCGAACAGGGTATTACATTCCCCAATTCGGAGAAGCAAGCTGAGTTGTTTGATGAAGTTTGTAAGAGATTCAATATTGATAAGACGCAAATTGAATATATTGAGGCTCACGGAACAGGAACCACGGCAGGAGACAACGTAGAAATTACCGCTTTAGATTCGGTATATGGTTCCGATACAAAATGTTTGCATTTAGGAAGTATTAAGAGTAGTATGGGACACGCAGAGGGTGCTAGTGGATTAAATAGCATTATCAAGTGTTTGATGTCTTATGAGCTTGGAGAACTTTTACCCAATATTCATTATCATTCTACATCTCACAAACCAATTCTAGATGGACGTTTTAAAGTTATTACTGAGATTACGCCGTTCAATCGTGGTTATTCCGTAGTCAACAATTTCGGATTTGGTGGAACGAACGCACATATTGTTTTGGCGAATGGTAATTATGAATATACATCGCCAAATATGAATACGGACATAAAGAGGGTATTTGCGAGAACAAAGGAACATTGTGAAGAATTATTAAAATCAGATACAATTGATAATCGTTTTTTCAAAACCGATGACCTTTCTAAATTCCCTTTCAGTGGCGCTTCTATTTCTGGAACAGATTTCTCGCTTGTAAAGGCAGGAACAACAGTCCCTAAGTTGGCGTTTATTTATTCGGGACAAGGTTGTAATTACAATCATATGGCTAAGGAATTGTTTACTACCAATCGTGTGTTCTCAGATACAATTATGCGTTTTAACGAATATCTATTAGAATTATCTAACGGTGAAGTCAAGTTATTAGAGTTGTTTTCAAATGGAGAACACTGGTTAGATAAGCGATATTCGTCTATTGGAATTACAGCCGTCCAAATTGGATTAACTAATGTTTTATCGGATATTGGATATTCTAATCCAGATTATATCATCGGTCATTCTATGGGTGAAATCGCTTGCTCGTATGCCGACGGTTGTTTGACGGAACGTCAATGTATCCATATTTCATTTATTCGTAGTAAATTGGTTGAATTGATAGATAGTAACTCGTATTTCTATAATTTCAATCACGCAATTAATGGAGAATCTCCCATATGTATTGACGGTTCAAAATATGTATATCAAATACACAAAGATGAAAGTGAGGTATTTGAAACTAAAAATCCCGATTTCACAGATAAGGTAGATTGCCACGGACGTATGTTATTCGTTTCTGCGACAGAGGATATTGCAAACCAATTTATCGCATCATATCCTAATGTTCGTATAGCTTGCTATAATAGTGTTGATGGTCTTACTCTTTCTGGTCCTCACGCCGATGTAATGGCGATTGAAACAGTTCTTAAAGAAAACAAGGTATTCTGTAAAGTGGTGGAAACTGATGGAATCGCCTATCATTCGGTTCTCTTACAGCCGTATTTTGAGTATCTTATGAAACAGTTTGCTGTTGTTATGCCGGAACCAAAAACTAGAAGTGTCCGTTGGCTCAGCACAAGCGATTCGTCCAACACATTATGTGATTCACTCTATCACACTACAAATATTGTCGGTAGTGTTCTATTTAACCAGCAAATTGAGAAACTCCCTAAAGATGAAACAATTGTGTTCTTGGAAATTTCACCGAACGAGGGACTATTGGGACAAATTAAACGCACACGCAAAGAGAATACAGTGCTTGTTTCTACATTGAGTAAGAAGACAATCAACGAGAATTCATTAGACATCAAGAAAATGCAATGTAATCTATGGGCGAACAAAGTTGCGCCGGTGGATACATCGTCTGTGTCCGGACAACTACCAATTGATTATCGTTATAAGATTCGTTGGGACCATACTGAAACGTGGAAGACAGTTTCCTATAAGGATTTTGAAAGTGGTAATAGCACGATTGATATTGTGTATAATCTGAAGGCGGATTATAAGTTTCTTTTAGACCATCAAATTCAAGGTAAATCGTTATTCCCTGCGATGGGACATTTATACACGATTTGGAAAGTTCTTGGATTGGATAAACCATTATATGTTCGTGATTTCTACATTTACAAGGCAGTTGTTATGAATTCGTCTATGGATATGATTAAGTTTTCTGTTGGTTCTAACAATGGTGTATGTGAAATATATTATGAAGATGAGTTAGTTGCGAAGGCAACAACTGATGATTCTAATATTCACTGCCCTACAAGTAAATGTGTTGTTGACGGACGTATAACCAATAAACATATGTTCTATGGATTGTTGTCGCGTTTTGGATATGAATACAAGAATACGTTCTGTATGATAGACCATATTAGGGAGAACAGTTCATTCATTAAGTCAGCGAATCATTGGATTTCTTTCTTAGATGGAATGCTCCAGACATCTATTCAATCGGTAGATGGATTGTATCTACCTACAAAAATCCACAATGTTGCTATTAAAAATCCTACAATGATTTTGGAGAATCAGACAATTTGTTATAAGAACAAGCATATCTTCACTGAAGAACAGAATGTAATTATTCACGGATTAGAAACCACATTGGCGCCGTCCCTTGTAGATACAAACGAAACGATTAAGGACGCGGTTGAATTTGTCGCATACCGTGCAATTGGAATTGAGAATCCAATGGAAATTTGCTCCCAGATAGTTTGCGAGAACATTTACAATATGAATGTTTTGGAAATTGGCGAACAGTTGCGTGCGGTTAAGGCAATGGTAAGTGCAAATTCATTTCAATATACTCAAATGGATACATACCAGAAAACCGATAAGCCGATTGATTTCGTTTTTGGAGCATCACTTCCCGTTGATGAAATCTACACTCAATTAACGGAAGGTGGATTTATTCTTACGACGGTTGGTTGCTTGGTGTCTGTTCCGCTTGTCGTTATTGCATCTTACAATGATGAATTTATTTTGTATCGTAAGTTAGTATCTGATTTTAATCCAACCATTACTGATGATATTCGTTCATACGATGGTTCGGCTCCAGTTATTATTAAGATTCAAGCTGACGGATTTGCTAAGACGATTAACAAGGAGCCGGATATGGCTACTGTCCTATGTGCGTATGGATTTTCCAATGAAGACACAGAACAGGCAGTTCAGAATGCTATGAAAACACAATTACGTTTATCAGTTGTAATGGAAGGCGTTTGTGGAAGTTACCGTAGAGTTATGCGAACTGTTTCGGTTCCTAACAATGCCGAATTTGAAATTAAAATTGAGAAGCCGGGAACGCTCCAGACATTGGCGCGTTATGAGACACCGAAGGGCGATTTGGACGTTCATTATACGGGTCTCAATTTCAAGGACGTAATGTTGTCGTATGGTAAATTGAAAGTTCCGCCATCAACAATTCAACTCGGTTTGGAATTCAGTGGTAAGCGTAGCAGTGATAATACATCAGTTATGGGAATGGGTTTGGGAATGTTTAAGTCTAGCATTGAATCGGATAAAGTAATTAGTTGGACGATTCCTGATGATTGGGATTTAAAGGACGCATCAACAATCCCGTGTGTTTATTCTACCGTGTATTATGCACTGGCTCATAAGTGTGGCTGGGGATTTGTTTCTAGTAAGGTTCCTTCTATTCTTATTCACGCTGGTGCGGGTGGCATAGGCCAGACGGCTATTCACGTCTGCTTGAAACGAGGTCTTCGCGTCTTCACCACTTGTAGTGAGAACAAACGTCAGTTCCTGAAGGATAAATTCGGTCTGGCTGACAATCAAATTGGAAACAGTCGCGACAATTCATTTTACGATTGGATTATGGACGAGACGAATGGCGAGGGAGTGGATATTGTTCTGAACTCACTTGCAGATGAGAAATTGCGTCTGTCTATTGACTGTGTTAAGGCGTTCGGACAGTTCTGTGAGATTGGAAAGTATGATATTCTACAGAATAGCCCTATTGGATTGAAAGCGATGGAGAACAATGTTAGTCTACATATAATTGATTTATCTACTATGTTTTCTAATGATACATTCAAGGTTATTTTGCGTGAATTGATTCAAAATGGCTTAGACCGTGGTGAGATTGTGCCATTACACATTGATAAAACATTCCATTATACAGAATTGGAGAATGCGATACGATATATGGGCGGTGGAAACCACGTTGGAAAGATTGTGATTGATATGAGAAAGAAGGAAACCACTGTGAAACCTCGTTTCCACACGAAGGGAACACATTTGATTACAGGTGGTATGGGAGGTTTTGGTATGGAACTTGGTGAATGGTTAGTGAAATGTGGTGCTGAAAAGGTTTTATTGATGGGTCGCAATGGTATTTCCAATTTATATCAACAACAGAAATTCAATAAATATCCGCAGTTCCAATATGTATCTGGTGATATTACTGACGAACAATCGGTATTGTCGGTATTTAAGAGATATACAGTATCGGGTGTCTGGCATTTGGCGATGAAGTTAGAAGATAAACTCTACAAGAATATGTCTCAGGAAGACTGGAACAGCGTGATGAATGTGAAGCAAAATGGAGCAATCTTATTGGATAAGCACTGTCCCGATGATGCGATGTTTATTTGCTGGTCGTCTATTAGTAGTTTGTTTGGAAATGCAGGACAGACGAATTACGCCCAAGGCAACTTTATGATGGAGGAGTTATGTCGTAAACGCCGTGCGTCCGGCAAGCACGGATTAGCTATTTGCTGGGGTGCAATTGATAATATTGGATATTTAGCACAGGAGAATTCCAAGATTAACCAGTTGATGTTTATTCCACAGAACATTGATGATTGCTTAAATGATTTACATACACTGTTGAAGTCGGTTAATGCCGTTGTATCGTGTTATAAATTGAATCCGCAATTTGGCGCACAGGATAGTTCTTCCGAGCAAACGATGTTAGACCAAGTTCTAGCTATTATTGGATTCAACAAGGAAACCGTTGCTACAATGGATAATAAGACGACCTTACAGGAACTTGGAATGGATAGTTTACAATCCGCGTCAGTCAAACATATTCTGAAGAATAACGGAAAGACATTTGATAATATTTATAATGTAAGAATTTGCGATTTGGAGTAAGAAATATAGTATATATCTATTTGTATATACTATAATGGACGGGATAGATAAAATCACATTAGAATTGTTAATGAATAAAACACAGTATAGCAAGTATTTATCAATCAAGGACCCTAATAAATATGAGGAATTAAAAGTTCACTTGGAAAAAGTTGCAAAATATAAAGACCGAATAATACAAATGACTCACGAATACTGTGATAATCATAATACTCAGAATTCTACAGAATTAGATGACGCGTTCTCAAATTACATTAAATCGTGTATCCGATTTATAGAAATGAAAGAATTAGAAGAAGAACCTTTATACAAAAAAGAGGTTGATATGGAGGATATGATGTTTGAACGTTGTGATAATAATACTGTGAATACAATAAAATCCTTTTGGGGTAAAGGTGCCGTCAAAAAAAATATGTAAATATAGTATATGGCGACGCGGAGCAAACGGAGACAATATAAAAAAAATGGAGGAACACACAAAAAATTACCGAACTGTAGTCCGGCAATAGCAGGAAGTAAAACGATTAATAGCGAGAGTTGTCTTACAAAGCCATTATTATCTAATGTGATTTTTGAAGGTAATCAAACTATACGAGATGTTATGAATGAATGTGCGAATAATGATAAGTGTGTATTGTCTAAAATAACAGATAAGAATAAACGCAAAGAAATTCAAAACAGCGCATTTGTCCCAAAACAGCCATCGGAATGGAAACTTAATATAAATGAATGGTTGTCCGATACAGATATACTTCAGGTTCTCTCACAGTATATGGACGCGCACAAGGATTTTATATTTCTCGGACCGTCGTATATAGATTTTGATTACAAATTAAACGACCACGAATGTGTTGAGAACTCGTTATGTAGATTTTCTCTATCTGACTATGTAAAAAATGATAAGACCAAATTCGGTATAATCTTTAATTTAGACGAACATACAAAATCTGGTTCTCATTGGGTTTCGTTGTATATAGATGTGAAATCAAAATATATGTTTTATTTTGATAGTGCAGCGAATCCAATGCCCCACGAAATAGCAGTTTTAATAGAGCGTATTAAACAGCAAGGCAAGTCATTGGGTATGCGTTTCAAAGTTCATACAAATGGAACGTTCGAACACCAATATAGTAATACAGAATGTGGTATGTATTCATTATTTTTTATTGTAACAATGCTTACGAATAAATACGAGGACCAGACATTCAAAAGCGTAAAGCAGAAGATTACATTTTTCAAACGACATCGTATTCCGGATAAATACGTGGAAAAATTGCGCAACGAATACTTCCAACCCTAAAAATTATATCCTATTAGTATAGGATATGAGAACTACCAAACGTAGAAAAAATAAAATGAAAAACAGAACAATAAAAGGTGGAGAAAATACAAAACTTCATCTTATAGTGCAAAAATCAGACATAAACGGCGATTTAATATACAAAACGATATTTGAAAGGCCAGCCTTTTTATCTATTCTGGATTATATGAATACTCAACGACGGTTTGTTGATGAAGGGTTGAGTTGGCTTAGGCTAGAAGAAGTTCCGAAAAAGGATTTAATGGGTAATACAATAAAAAACGACAATCCTATTGTATATGAGGACACAATCAAATATGGATATTCAAGAGGTCCAAATAAATTCTAGGTATATTACAATGAGAACTATAAAACAACGTAAAATACAAAAAAATAATCGTCATACGAGACAACGACGTAAAAAACAAATAAAAGGCGGTGATGAAGCAATACTAATTGTCCGTAAATCAAATATAGATGATGAATTATTATATAATTTTATAATACAACATTCGGGATTTTCATCTATAGTAGATTATATAAATTCACAGACTAATTTAGTAGATGAAGGATTGTCTTCTATACAACGAAGTAAAACACCAAATAACATAATTTATGAAGATACGTTAGAATATGGAAAAGGTATAAAAGAAACGAATAAACCTAAACTAGAGAGTAAAACTCAACCGGAAACTGAATCAGAAATTAAACCTCAATTAACGAATAAACCTAAACCGGAAACTGAACCAGAAATTAAACCTCAATTAACGAGTAAATCTGAACCAGAAACTAAATCTCAAGAAAGTCAATCTAATGCAGATATACCTACACAATTAAAACCTACACGTCGTATAAAAGAAAAAAAGAACGAATCAAAGAAAAGAAAAATTACAGAATAGCCATAATTATATATAGAATATAATTATGTAAAGATAATTTGTAAAAGTCATTCATAATGTCCGCGTATATTAGTATAGAGAATCAAACATTATTATGGAATACTATGCAAAAAATACAACTATTGCACGAAAAAATTCCTCAATATCAACAACAAGAATGGTTCAAGCAAATAGTTGGTATATTTTATAAAAAAATCCAATATACATCGTATGACTTACGTCAATTAAATAAGGAAACAATTGGATATATGATTCATATACTTAAAACGGAAGAACAAGAAACAAAACCAAAATTTAACGAACCTATAAATGATGGTGTGATAGAAAATATGGAAGAATTATTACAGCAACAACGGAAACAAAGAGAACTTGACGTTGTTCCATTTCAACAAACTGATATAATGGAATTACGTCGTGAAATAAAACAATTAAAAGAAGAGGTTGAACTGTTGAAAAAACTAATTACCGAGCCGAAGGAAGTTTCCGAGTAATACCCTGCTCTTTTTCTCATTTTCCATAGCCTTTAATGTAGCCTCGTGTTGTTTACGCATAATAAGGCGCTCGTGCTCTTTTTGTCGTGTTTCTAACATACGTTCTGATTCACTCTTCTCTAATGGTGCTAATGATGCCCGACCTCGTTCTTGTATCAGATGGTCCATTGAATTGTATTTTTGAATGGTTTCATAATCTCGTTCACTGACGGCCAATATTGTTTGGTCTTTATGGACTTTTCGCAAATCATCAAATTTCAATTTACTGAACGGGTCGCATGTTACATATCCATCATCTGAGTCATCGTCATATAGGTTCGTTCCACCACCACCAAGTGTTTGAATACCATTATTTCGCACAATAACCGCTTGTGATGATTTTATATTATCAAATGCTCTTCCCATATTTTGAGAGGATACGTTTTCAATATTTCCATATATCGGTTCACTATTTTTAAACCATTCGTTCCTACTTGGGTTTGGTTTTGTAGATACATTTTTCTCAAATAAATCATTGAATTTTTTATGAAAGTCTTCTGATTTAATTTGATTAATAGATTGCTTTACATTTTTATCAGCTTCATTAATATGCGAATACACCGTATCAGCCGGCATTTTTCGCGTATGTCTGGATTGTTCTTCGTAATAGCGGACGACTATTTCAAATGCCTGTTTATAAAATAAGAAATAATCCGCAGGCAATCGCGATTTATCTGGGTGTAGCATAAGAACCTTCTTTTTCGCACGTTTGACCCCTTCTATATCAATGTTATACGTAAGGTCAAATAGCCCAAGTATTTCTTCCAATGAATACATACTTATATTGAGATTATGAGACATTATAGTTATAAAACTAATACTAAGATTAGTTTTATATCTGTAAATGATATAAAAAGTTTATATTAATATACACAAAGATGGAAATTATTACTGAACTAGATGGTCTGCAAGCATTCAACCAACTATTGGCAACCAATCCGGGTATGGTAATCCTTAAATTGGGAGCAACGTGGTGTGCCCCGTGCAAACATATAGCAGACCAAGTTCACGGATTGATGAATCAAATTTTGAAGGTTTACAAGGGAAAGGTAATTTGTTGTGATATTGATATTGATGAATGTTTTGAATTATACGCATTCCTCAAGTCTAAGAAGAGGGTAAATGGAATTCCAGTAATTTTATGTTGGGAAGCCGGTAATCTAACATATATACAAAATGATGTTGTCGTTGGAGCAAATGTTGATGAGATTAATCTATTGTTTAATCGTTGTTCCAACAAGCTTAGCTTACTCAAGTAAGTTATTTTCTCATACACAACAATCGCATTATACAACAAAATTTGGATAGTTGTGATGTGGACTTTTTCTTAGTTTCCGGACGTGTATATTTTGTAAATGCTGATGTAGATGTTTCACCAATACGCACTTTACTTTTCATTTCGTGATATATAATAGTATATAACGAAAATAAAATCAACTTAAAAAATGATGTAAAAATATCTCAACTGAATGTTATATATACACAGCATCAATGGAACGTAATACGAAATGCAGTGAATGTAAAATCAAAATCGGTTTATTTGGTTTTTCTTGCAGATGTAAAGATTCAAACGACAAACCTCGTATGTTCTGTTCGTCGTGTAGAAATCCTAGAACGAACGATTCAAAGGGGCATATTTGTTCTTTTGATTACAAAACACAAGGACGTGAACAACTTGTAAATAATAATCCGAGATTACAGACACCCAAAATAGAATCTATTTGATTTTATTCTTAGATTTGCGGGTTTTATTTTTTCGTTTACCACCAACTGCTTGTTTTGGGGTATTACCCGTAATATTTGATACAATGGACTGACTACTATCAGCGATTGATTCTACTGCGGACTTTCCACTTTCGGTGAGCGATTCAATTGTAGATTTTCCAGTGTCTTTTAACGATTCAACAACAGACATTCCACTTTCAGCAATTGATTCGGCAGTTGATTTTTCATCTGTATCGGGATTGTTAAATAATTCTGATACACTTTCTGTTAATGGAGGTGCTGTTGGTGTTAATGTATTTCCTATAAAAGCTGGTATAGATGCAGTAGCAACTGCTGATACAGTTTCATCAGTTGTATCCGTTGTATCAATAAAGGTCATACCAGTTAAAAATACTAATAATAATCCAGTTAAACCATATGTGGCAACTGGAACGCCATTAAATACTTTTAAATCCGCCATATATATAATATATGGTGGATAAAAATTAGAAGATTTTTGTGCTCCCGGTTTTTTTCATTGGTAGAACCGACCTTCCTCCGCCACGAACCCGATTGAGTGCTTGACGTTGTGAATTTGATTCAATATTAGATTTAAATGCTAATGGAGAGCCAGAAGAACCAATACCTATTTGAGAAATTCTAGCGTTTGTTGTAACCTGTGATGCGTCCTTGTTCCCGAACCACTTTTTCTCTTGTTGAATGAAGTTTGTTTCTGTCACCAAAGGCATTATCCTCATATAACTTCTTCGTCCCATAGAAAATACGCTATTATTATCTGCAACACCATCTTTTGCAGGCATAACTCGTGTTCCATTCAATATACCATTATTCATTCCTGTTAAAATAGGCTGACCGTTAGACATTATATACTATAAATATATTTCGTTTATCACTAAATGTTATTCCTAGCCCTCCATTCACTCTTCAAATCATTCGGAACCTTAGTTCGCATATGCTTTTCGTATGCCTCGGGACTATCATAATACAGCGTAACCGGCACGGTGCCATCGCCAATAGTGGTCGCACGAACACGGAAATAATTTCGCTCTGCAAAACTGCCAACACGGTCGTTTGTGCGTGTTCCGTGAACTGGGTTGCGAATGAGACGTCCGGGGTTGCAATGAGTAGAAAACACCGCAATCTCCTTCGTTTTATTACCAACAACCCTCTTAATCACGTGATAATCAGGGTCTGTAGTAGACATCTTTACAGCCGATGAATGACTACTATTTTTATTCTTGTTCTTGTTTCTCTTAGAACGTCTGCGGTTCTTGTCTGACTCAGCAACCGATGCGTTCTCAGCCTCGTCATCTATAACTTCGGCATCGTTCTCAACAACCTCATTGTCGCTCTCGCTCTCACTTTCCTCGCGCGTCATTCAATATGTTCTATCGTATAACATTGTATATATGCTTCGCTTTATGTTAATTATATTTATATTTAGTATAGTATATGACGGATAATCACAATTTAGATGAGACAGATACACCGACTATATTTGGATTATGGCAATTAATACCATCTGATAAACCGCCATCACCACCGACGGAATCATCGTTTGTAAAAAATATAGCAATTGTTCTTAATACAATTTCGTATCCAATAATACGCTTGTTTTATGGTGATAAAATCGTATTAAGTTATGGTCGTTTTCAACAACTTCGTATTCTCTTATTAATATTAATTATACCGACATTATTGTTTTTTATAAATTATTTTTATATATCAAAGCATATACCAAGTTCAAAAAAAATAAAATTACGAACAGATAAACTGCGCGACCGAACAATGATATATATGATATGTATATGGATAAGTATGTTTGCGCTGTTTGTTCTCTTGTTCCCTCGTTTACAGAACATTTCGGAATGATTCAATTGCGTCTGAACTAACTGAATCTTTCATATTCTCTCGCACTTCATCTATGTGGGGGTGTCGTCCTACCGTTTCCATAAACGCATCAATATACTTTTGGAGTTTTTCACGTTCCATATGTAATCTAGCTTCGTTTTGTATAGCTTCCATACTTTGCTTGCGTTTTACAATTATTTCTGCTTCTTCTTTTTCCTTTACCTTCTGGGCTAATTCAAGAATACGCGATTGGTCTTCTTCTTGTTTGTGTTTAATAGATTCAATTAATTCTATATCTATATCTTGTTCGTCCTCATTCATTTTATGTTCCATTACGTGTTCTATATCTTTATACCAGTGATGGCGACTTTCATTCGCAGAGACAATTGTATTACATATATCCGGTTTACGTAATTCCTCAAATCGCTTACGTTCTACTGAACCGGGCTTACCTTGAAATGTTGCATTGAATTCAAGAACAACAGGTTGTGGTATAGCTGGACTAGTTTCCATCAATCTATCAAATTCCATTCTACATATTTTGAGAAATTGACCTGCATCAGTTCTCTCATCAGGGTCTTTTGCCAATTCAATTCGTATATTTCGTGCGAATTTATCCCACGAAATCGCAGATACACGATGCGCTTCGTTTAGTTCTGATATTTTTAAATATTGCTGTATAGTTGATAATATGCCTATGAAAATATTAATAGAACCAATTACAGCAGGAGCATATTCTTGCATACTTACAGGTAAACTAGATTGTGCGAATGACGCAGTTCCGGTTATAGTAGAAAGGGTAATGGCTGGGATTGTAAACCAAGCGTGTGCCTTACTTAATTTTGCGTGTGCTCTTGTATTCAGCCATTTATAGCATTGTGCGACGTCACACCATTCTACCATTATAACCTCGTTTTCAGGAGACCATTTGATTGGCTTATCTTTCTTAGTAGATAGAGTTGAACCAGATTTGCTTTCTGCTGATTCAGATTGAGTATCGGATTGTTTTTGCTTTTCCATCTATTATATATAATACATAGAAATTTATCTCTTCCTGAGTTTTCCGTGTTTACCGCGTTCAATTGTCTGAAATGCACCATCTTCTTGTTTACTAACTTCTTCTAATTCTTGTTTTGTCTCTTCTTTCAATTCAACAGTTTCTTGTTTCACTTCTTTCGTTTCTTCTTTTACTTCATCAGTCTCGTGTTTTAGTTCTCTAGTTTCCTGTTTTACTTCTTCAATTTCTTGTTTCAATACCTCGGTCTCTTGTTTTACCTCCTCTAGTTTATGTTTTACTTCATCAATTACTTGAGAAAGTTCCTCATTATTACCTTCTTCATTGGGTTCTTCAACTATGGAATCCACAATTGTAATCGTTTCTTTCTCATATGATTTATGATTTGTTAATATATCATCTTCTATCTCCCTCATAAAATTTGTTATTTTTCCAAGTGTATTATCTAGATATTTTCGTTGCGACGAATGATAAAACGATAAATACTCGGAATATAGTGCAATATGTTCTCCTAGGATTTTGTTCTCATATGCTAAAGTAGAAATAAAACTAGTCACCGAGAACCCGATGCGCATATTTACATTATGTGTATTAATCTCCTCTTGTTTTGACTCGTATAGATGTAATAATTTCTGTAATGTTTCAATAATAATACGATGTGTTTGAACGAGGTCTTCTACGCTAAATTCCGCAAACGGGTCTAAGTCTTTATATACAACAACGTTCTCGGTAGACAATTTAATATTTGTATTATTATCTTTGCACTGTGATTGTATTATGTTATATAATTTATAATAATCGCCATACATACGGTTAAATATTAACGCAGTCGTTTTCTGAAATTGTTCTAATTCTACGCGTAATATTTTATACTGAAAATACATTGAATCCAGACAATACAAATATATTTTTTTAGGGTTATTGCGAACCAAATCATTATATTGCGCTTTAATCTCGCCTAATTTGCTTTCCAGTGTATCACGTTTTGATTGTAATTCCGTTCGTAAACGAAGTATGGAATTAAAATCATATTGTAATTTTGCAATATTACACATCATTTATATACTACGCATATAAATTATTCCAGCCATTTTTGCATAAACTGAATACCGTCCATTGTTCTCTCTGGGTGCCATTGAGTCATAACCGCATTCCTATATTCCGCATTCATCGTATAACCTTTGTATGTAGCTAAAAGTCGTATACCACGTCTCATTTTATCTGGAACGACATATGTATAATGGTCGCGATATGCTTTTAGTGTATTACCTCCAAGTTTCAAATTGAAATATTCTCGCATATTATTGCGTCGTTTTACCAAACGACAACCTAGTTGTAATAATACACTTTCCATTGAATAACATATAAGTAAAAATCTCTTGTTCTCTAATTTCAATATGCCTAGGTCTAATTGTGGCGCGGTTTCATCAAATACATTATACTCTGAACCAGTAAAAATCCAATGAGTTATGGGAGAACGGCGAATAGTATCCAAATGATTTTCGTGAAATCCAAATACAGAATATTTACAACCAAGAAATTCCAATGCTTTTGGTAAATAATGACGTAATTCGTGTGGGTGCATATTTATTATACCGACGTGCATGACTATATGAAATATACAGATAAAATGATTATTGTAAATAATATATAAACATTTTTTATAAATAATGATAATAACAAATGGCTAATATTACGAATTTCAAGTCTATAATCCACGATTTTACTATGGATTTGGGAACAACGTTTCCTGAGTTCTCTCATTCTTGGTCTAAATGGACGAATACAACCGACGAGGAATATACAAAGTTATATGAATATTGTATGACTGTATTTCCGGAGCGTTTCTTTGATATAATGTATCAAAACAATGAGATTTTTGATTTGAATAATACTACGAATGTATATTTCTTACCTGATGTTAATTTCAAGGTTCTCTACAACTGCGAGGGATTGAGCGAGAATACAAAGAAGACGATTTGGAAATATTTACAGCTATTGTTGTTTAATGTAATCGGTTCTGTAGATGATAAGTCTAAGTTTGGTGATGCAGCCAGTATTTTTGACGGGATTGACGAGAATATGCTTCAAGATAAATTGAAGGAAACGATGGAAGGTCTCAGTGATTTTTTTAAGGGTATGAGCGACAAACAAACACCTGATGGCGAGAAACACGAATTTACATTTGATGCGAATGATAATATGCCGAATCTGGAGTCAGTCAACGAGCATTTGAAAGGTATTTTTGATGGAAAAATCGGGAAGTTGGCTAAGGAAATCGCAGAGGAAATTTCAGGTGATTTTAATGATTTGGTAGGTGATACTACAGAGGGCACCACTCAGGACGTTATGAAGAATCTGATGAAGAATCCTAAAAAGATGATGGGTTTAGTAAAGAAGGTAGGTAGTCGTTTAACGCAGAAGATGGATAATGGAGAAATTTCCAAAGATGAAATTATGAAAGAGGCGGGTGATATAATGGCGAAGATGAAAGAGATGGGTGGAGGAGCAGAGAAACTGAATGAATTATTCAAGCAATTTGCGGGTAAGGGTATGCGTGTGGATACGAACGCGATGGAACGTATGACGAAAACGGAAGCAATGAAGGAGCGAATGCGTAAGAAAATGGAGGCGAATAAGACTGCAAATTTCGTTATGGAAAAGGGAACGAGCCCGAACAATTACGTATATCGTGTTCCGGGCGAAGAACAACAGGCTCGTAGTTTAGCTCAACAGAAATTAGACGATGATAAGTTGATTGCGGAATTTGAGAAGGGTCCAGAGAAGAAGAAAAAGGATAAGGGCAAGAAAAAAAAATAAAACTTTAATATATAAACGATGAAGTTTAACCTATTAAAATATATTAACATATATGTATTTATAATTAGCTTATTATTTGGTATATTCGCTGTGTATATTACATCACCGGAAAAACGCAAGATAGTTGTATATCCCACACACGAGAATGCAGACATACTTCAATATAAGGACAAGACCAATAGTTGTTTCTCAATAATAGAACAAGAAGTGAAATGTCCTACAAACGATAATGATATTGCGAAGGTCCCCATACAGGCATAACAAAATATATAACTATCATATATAGATATGAATTTCAAACGTATATTGAATACGAATATGGGGCGTTTTTTTATTTCCGTTCTACTCGGGTTAGGTATAGCCACATTATTTAGACAAGTATGCACGGGTGATAAATGTATTACGTTTAACGGACCTGTAATTAGTGATATTGATGATAAGATTTTTAAGCAAGACGAGAAGTGCTATAAATATACAACGAGACCTGCGAAATGTGACCCCGTGAAAAAAGTAATAGATGTTTCATCTCCGCCACCCGAATCAGAGATAGTTCAGAAAGGAATGTTTTAGGGGAATATTCGTCCAAGAATTTGATTTTAAATATGTTATAAAATCAAATGGAAAGCACAACACGTATAGATGACTTACCCGAGAATATTACAATGCGTATTCCGAACGAACAACACGGCCAAGTGCCAACCTACGCACCTATGAACGTCCACCCGAATCCATACGGAAATTCATTACAACCAAATGTTATGCCTTTGCCTCAATCTAAGGTTCGGTTTCAAGATGAAACGCAACAAATGCGACTTCCTTCACGTGATATTCCAATGGACCAAAGTCAATATCAACAAGATGAAGCGATTCAGCCAAATTATATTCCACGGGCGAAATTGACGAGTGATTATGTTAAGGATTATGAGGAAATTACATTAGATAATATTCGCAAACACGAGAACCGAAAAGAAAAAACGAGTATGATTGATAAGATTTTTTCTGATTTACAAACGCCGATTTTAGTAGCACTTATGTTTTTCATTTTCCAGATGCCGATGATGAACACAATTCTTTATCGCAATTTTTCATTTCTATCTATCTACAATACAGACGGTAATATCAACTTTTATGGTATTGCTCTGAAGAGTATATTATTCGGCGGTATATTTTATGGACTTCAAAATACAGTAAACTATTTAACTGATATTTGAATCATTATATTATATCTATATTGTATAGAATATAATGAATGATACAGGGTTTGAAAAAAGGGGTGAGGGAGGATTTGGGTGTGTATATAAACCAACTGAATTAATATGTAATCCTGTCGGAGTCACTGACCCTGTAGACCCAGCGCGTGTATTACAAAAGGCTCTTTCAAATGATACTTCACCTTCGGGGTATTCAATAGCACGGAAAGAGTCAAAAGAGAACATAGCCATTCGTAATATTGATGAAAATGGTGTTTTTTCGGTTAGATATTACGGTGCATGTAACATAGATGATAAAAACATAAAAACTGGCAAAATAAAAGAATCTTGTAAGCCGATTGAAGGTAGTAAAAATATTGGTATACTAACATATGAAGATGGTGGTCTTGATATTCATCAGTATTTATTATCTAGATTTAATAGTCCCGATTCTAAGATAGAAGATATAACAGCATACTGGTTATTTATAAATTTAATAGATTCATTGCTTGTATTGATAGAACACGTTAGTAAATTGAAAGATAAAGATTTTGCACATCTTGATGTAAAATCACAAAATATAGTATATAATGAAGAAACTGGTGTTAGTAAATTAATAGATTTTGGATTATCTAGTAAGATTTCAATTGTATGTGAAAAAGCAAATAAATGGCCTCTACAAGCACAATGGCCGTATGAATCATTTTATATTAGAAAATACGCATTTGATACTTTACGTTCTCAATTAGCAAACGAACAACAATTAGATGTATATAAACAAGCAGGTATACGAGTAGGTATATATGACTTGTTATTAGATAAATACGAAAAATATAAAACACAACTGCCATTGAATGAAATGACTAAACAGATTGCAATTATACAAAAGACAGATAATAAAGTTAATGATGAGTTTGCAGATGAGAATTATTATAACGATGCTATACCTTCAGAAGACCCTAATCATAAGAATAAGCGTATGTTTGCGTATAAAAGATATTACCCTGATTTTTATTACTTCAATCTACTTAATTATAATTTTTTTGGAAATCTATATCTTAATAATAATTCTGTTGAAACACAAAATGGTTTCAAAAAATATATAGAAAATCAAAAACAGTCATTTATTGATATGATGAAAAGAACCTATTCACAACCACAACCATATGAAACCTTTGTAAGAAAAGTAATAGAACAGGTAGATACATATTGCATGGGTCAGGTATTCGCAGATGTTCTTAGTGTTGCTTGTGAACGTTTACCGAACGCGATGTTATTCAAAATTATATTTATTCAATTATATTTTGATATAATGACTTCTGACCTTTACAAACGAGATGTTGGAAATTTCATAAACACAATAAGACGGTTAATTACAGAAGAACGATACGCATATACACAAGCACAAACACAAACCGAAACAGAAGCACAACCCGAAATGAAAACAAGGGAAAAAGCAAAAACACCAGTGCGACGAGAACGAGCAAAAGCAAAAACAGAAAGGTATTCACGACGAGCAGAAGTAGAATCACACGCAAATATACCACCACCTACGCCACCACCGCGCGGGTTTGGTGGAAGAAGGAGAACCATACGACACAAAAAAAATAATTCTAAGACAAAAAAAAATAAGGATAAGCGGAAATGACGCCGGAATAATTAGTTATGAATAAAACTACTTAAAAAACAAAACACATATAATAACGGTGAGGCGTTGCCCTTTTAGCTCAGTGGTAGAGCGTTGCACTTGTAATGCAAAGGTCTCTGGTTCAAACCCGGAATGGGGCTTCTTTATGTATATGTGATATATACATAAATATATTTTCAAAATGGTCTAGAAAAATTCACTAGATTTTTCAACCGTTTTTTTTGAGCGTTTCTTAATAGTTCTCCTTTTCTTAACTGCGTTGATTTCCTTATTCTTATCGTTTGGAATTGTATATTTGAGAAACCACATATCATATTCTCGTGTGCCACGTTTATCTTTTAGTTCTTTGAATTTCTCCATCTTCTCTGCACGAATGGATTCCAATGTATGTTGTGTTCCATAACAATTCACTGAAAATCGTTTCAAAATACCCTTTTGTTCCAGACGATTTCTATGTTCTACATCAAACAAGAACTTACTCATACATAAAATGCGGTCTTTAGAATAATACGGTTCTCCAGAATAATAAAACGCAAAATAGAAACTTAACATTGTATCTATAGTTGCCACACGTATTTCACGATTATCTGCGTGAATTATATTATAACTATGGCAAGCAATCGGTTTGTAAATAAACGCCATTGTTTCTTTACCAATCAGTATTTCTATACGTTCAGGTATAATCTCTCCAATTGGTTCATAATGACGTTTTGTAGCATTTACAAAACCATTTGTTTTTAAACGTTCTATTAAAATATTTGCGCATCGGTCAGGGTCTTCCGAGAGAACATCAAAATCGGGTATTTTCTTTATAATTTCCTTACGTTCGTTCGTCATATAACGAGAATACAACCGAGCTGCATAACCCCCAAAAAACACCGCACCATCATCTACAAACGCATCTCGCACAGTATAATATAGTTGTGAAGATTTATCCGCATCGTGAGTCATTTTACGTTGAAATTCTATTTTGCTACAATCCGTGCTAATAGCAAATGGATAATATTTATTCAATAATGTAAGACGCTTAAAGATTTTCTCCCAGCGGGACACATCACCTTCCGGACGCGACAGTTCTAGATACATATTCATACGTAAAAAATTGGGTGGTGAATACAAAATACCATCTATCTTAATCGCTTCTTTACCCATAGATTTGAAAATAGTAGGGTGTAAAAACGTTATATCTGCAATCGGTATGAAATTCACAAATACCTTGTATGTGCCAAAATGAACTCCTGCTTTTGCTTCAATTTCGTGAAACCCCTCCACGTGGAATATATCCGCCAACTCTTTAGCATCGTCCATCGCATTTGGAGAATAAAAATCATAATCTGGAACTTCTAAATCGCGATTATAAAACTGCGCCTGTTTAGGTAGTATATTATTAATTGCTGTTCCACCATAACATATTAAACCTTTCTTCCGGAGGAAGTTCTCAACGACTTGAATCATTTGAATTATTTCAGATGCGTTTGCTAAACGTTTTGCTTTTTTTTCATCGCTTTCGTCTACAGCGTGTCGTAAAATAGCCAATTCGCAATCTGCGAACGTCATATCATTATCACATAAATCTGTTTTATATTTACTCATCTATAGCATATTATTATATTTTATCCACTGCGGTTGATATTTTTTCTAATTCTGATGCACTTAAATTCTTCATTGGAACAATGGTGCAATTCATATCATTAAATATACGTTCATACAATTCAAATTCCGCAGTCTTTTTATAGAAACGGAATGGTATTACATTCGCCAAGTAATTTGCTATTAAATATTGCGTATCTACATCATCTGGTCCTAATAAATAACCTAATACCCCATTTCGCGTATCATCAGGATTTACAACTGTTAATTTAGATGATTCGGTATACGATTGAAAACTAGAAATTTCCGAATATCTATAGGCACACATTTCATCGTGTTTACAATCACTTATCATATCACTACCTCCAATATCTCGGTCAGTAATTATAATACATTTACCTGCAATTTCACTGATTCGCGTAGTTTCATCTATTTTACGCCCTTTATACACTAATTCCGTTGGTATTATTCCTTTTAAATCCTTGGGTGTAATATCCTCAGACGCCAATCTTAAATTAATAAATAACGGGTCTGTTCCGATTAATGATTTATTTATCACACCGAGCATATCAATTAATCGCATATCAGACACATACAACGTATCATCTTTTTTCGTAACTTCAAAATCAATATACCGACAACCACGTTTTAATACCAATTCAATCATACTGGAATTCATCGTTTTACCAGTAAATGCTGAATTATATGATGCTTTTATAAACAAGTCTTTTAAACGATAATTACGATATGCGCTACTGTCGTTGTCATCATTATATTTATCAAATTCACTTTGTTTCCCAGCAACCGTGCAATCATACCGGCTAATATCTGCCTTTATATTACGAATATCTGTTTTAATAGATGCTTCATCATCTTGTAATGTTGTATATTCATTTTTCTTCACACGATACGTTCCCATTTCATTTGTATATCGCGTATTATCAGCCCTTACACGGTCATCATAATCAGACCACGCCTTGTTATTTCTACGGTTTCCTGAAGGCATATTTAGTTCACGCATAGACTTCTTCGTCGGCATTTTTAATCCCGTATACTGCTTCATTTTTCTCTGAACATCATTTAAATCCTTTTCTAATTTTGTAAGACGTTCTTTGTTCGCTTTGTATTCGTTTTGTAGTTTCTCAGATAAATTAGATGGTCTATCAGCAACTTTCAAAATCTTATATGATGGTAGTTGAATTTCTGGATTATGTAAGTTTCGCATATCATTCATATCAGAAGTAAAATCAGTAGCTCCTTCAATTAAATCACGTTTATGCTGTAATAATTTATAAAATAAATGAAAGGCAAGTAATGATATTATTATCACCAATAGGATTCTAAAACGGTCCATTTATATATAGCGATATAATTGATTTAGATTATTCCTCTATAGTATATAATAATACGATGGCCGGTGGATTACTAAATATTATATCGGAAGGTGCGAACAATGTAATACTCACAGGTTCGCCGACAAAAACCTTCTTTAATGTCACATACTCAAAATATACAAATTTCGGGCTACAAAAATTTAGACTGGATTATGAAGGTTCGCGAGACCTCCGCACAATTTCAGATTCTACATTCAAATTCAAAATAAAGCGATATGCTGAACTTCTAATGGATACATACTTAGTAATGACTTTACCTGATATTTGGAGTCCGATTCACAATCCAACTACAAATACGGGTAATAAATGGGCGCCATATGAATTTAAATGGATTGATGATATAGGCACACATATGATACGCGAAATTGTTATATCGTGTGGCTCCGTTACTTTACAGAAATATAGTGGTGAATATATTGCTGCAATGGTAGAGAGAGATTTTACTGCGGAAAAGAAAGCATTGTTTTATCAAATGTCCGGAAACGTTGTTGAATTTAACGACCCTGGAATGGCGTATGGTAGGTCTAATTCGTATCCATCTGCTTTCTTCACAAGTAATACCGCTGGTGCCGAACCCTCCATTCGTGGAAGAACTATTTATGTTCCCATAAATTCGTGGTTTACTTTAGACAGTAGATGTGCGTTTCCATTAGTTTCTCTCCAATATGCCGAGTTGGAAATTTCCATAACTTTACGTCCGGTCCAAGAATTATTTCAAATACGCGATGTATATGACGAACCGAATTCATTTCCATACGTTCAACCTGACTTCAATCGGGAAGAACATCAAATGTATAGGTTCTTACAAACACCACCTTCAGTCTATTTAGATTCTGAGAATTATTCCAATAAAACGAATGTATGGAATGCTGACATCCATTTAATAAGCACATATTGTTTTTTGTCTAAAGACGAAGCTCGCTTATTCGCTGCAAAAGACCAAGCATATTTAATTAAAGATATATATCGTTATGATTTTCAAAATGTAACTGGTTCTAAACGCGTGAAACTGATGTCTAATGGCATGGTGTCAAATTGGATGTTCTATTTACAGAGGAATGATGTGAATATGCGAAATGAATGGTCTAATTATACTAACTGGCCATACCGAACACCACCGTCTGATATTGATAATACACCTAAAACACTACCATCTGGAGACCCATTTGCGAAAACAATGGGACAAGAAGGTTATATCAATTACGGACCACAAATCAACAAACAACCTGGTAAAGGAGAACAAAATACAGGATTGTTTTATACCCGTGATTTTGTAGTAGATAATCAGAAAAACATACTAATATCAATGGGTATTTTACTGAACGGAGAGTATAGGGAGAACTCACTCACACACGGAATATTTGATTATGTAGAAAAATATACACGAACTCACGGAAATGCAAAGGAGGGTTTATATTGTTATAATTTTTGCTTGAATACAAATCCATTGGAATATCAACCATCAGGTGCTCTAAACACGAGTAAATTTAAATTAATAGAATTTGAAATCGTTACATACGTTCCTCCATTTGATACATTAAATTCTAATTTTAACATTATATGCGATGGAGACGGAAATGCAATTGGAACAAACAAACAGAACTGGAGACTTTATGAATATAACTACAACTTAACTGTATTTGAGGAGAGATATAACGTAATTTCATTCATATCCGGACAATGTGGATTAATGTTCGCGAGATGATTTAGTCGGTAAAAATATATTCACAACATATAATAAATGAGTGAAACAAAATGGAATAAAAAAATAGATTTTAGTCCAAATCAAGAAACAACGGAACCGCCACCGTCCGATACTATACAAGAAGGTTTTGAAGAAGTTGATGAAATGATACATAAATTAAAACAAATGCGAGATAAGAAAAAGGGGTTCACTAAATTACCATTTTTACAAAGTATATATGATTCTGTCGCACCGGAACCAATGTTGAATTCAACTGAATCTGAAAAAGATAAAGTCGGACCTATGAAATATTCATCTGAACCTGTAAAGGAACCAATTGAAGAACCCGCGAAGGAACCAGTTATAGAAGGTATGACTGATACTACAAAAAAATATCAATACACAATGAGATATATAGCAGATTTAACCTATAATCTTTCATTTGACGTATTTGCATATAGTATTTTTCAAATTACCAATGGAAAACAACCCAAATACCCCGGTAAACCACCAAAACAACCAAAAGGCAACGCAACAAAAGAAGCAAGAGATACGTATAATAAACAAAAAAAAGAATACGATAAAAAGATGCCTTTATACAACGACAAAAAAATAATTGCTAGTATGGGAAATCGTATATTAACGTGTTTGATTAGTATATTCATAACATATAATTTATATTTTTCATATTCAACGCCTTCTGTTCCTGGCTCAAAAACCACATTTGAAACAATTATTGATTGGATAGAGGCATTGCCTGTTATATTTTTCCCTATAAAATGCGCGATTACACCTGCAAATATGTTCTTGAAGATGATGTCTTTTATAGATACGATAATGAAATTAATTCCATTGCAACCATTGTTATTTGGTTTATGTATGGCTATAGCATTCACATTTGTATATTCTGGAATAGCACGTCAATTTGTAGATATGGTGTTGTCTGTTGTAGACCCTGTTGGTGCGTATGGTGATACAAAAAGCGCAGATGGTTTCGCAAAGAAACATTCAAATGATATATTGTTAATAGCAATTGTATTTGGGTGTATTATTACCAATGTGCTGAAAGTATGTATGGATTTCAAGAATCCAAGTCCTATAACACAAATTCCGGCATTATTAATGTGGTTGATTGTATTTGGATTATCATTAGTATTCCTACCAATTGGAAAAGTCGCTATAGCAGTCATAGTATTTTATTTATGTATGTTGAGTATGATAAATGATGAAAAAAATGGAATAAATATACTACAAACGATGACTGATATTGACGAAAAATTAATCGGACCACAAACAATCTACGAATGTGGTGATGAGAACAGTTTCAAAAACATATTAGAAAAATTAAGCAAATTTATTAGTGGGTTCGTTATTAACAATTTATATATCTTCACGGTTATACCTATAGCTATTATTAATATACAAAAATCAGCATCTATATCTAGTGCGAATGTGAAAGCCAAATCATTCGCTAATTTCTTATCCAGTATGATTATATTGATTGTATTATCAAGTAATAAAACGTTTACTACTATGTATAACTGGGTAATTCAAAAGATAATGGGAACAGAGTTCTAGAAAAAGCATTTAGAGTGTATTTACAATATAATCTAAATATGGGTAAAAGTAAAAATATTGTTCCATTTGTATCGGTATGCACGCCAACATTCAATCGTCGTCCATTTATACCTATTATGTTTGAATGTTTCCGTAACCAAACATATCCAAAAGACCGCATAGAATGGATTATTATTGATGATGGAACTGACAAAATTAAAGATTTGGTAAAGTGTGCGGATATACCACAAATCAAATATTATGAATTGCCTGAAAAAATCGCACTGGGTGCAAAGCGTAATCTTATGCACGAGAAATCTAAAGGTTCTATTATCGTGTATATGGACGACGATGATTATTATCCACCGGAGCGTATTCAACACGCGGTTGATGTTCTAACCGCAAATAAGACCGCATTGTGTGCGGGTTCAAGTGAATTATATTTATATTTCAAACACATACAAAAAATGTATCAGTTTGGTCCGTATGGTCCAAATCACGCTACAGCTGGAACATTTGCGTTCAAACGAGAGCTTTTACAACAAACGAAGTATAATGAAAACGCGTGTATCGCAGAGGAACGTGAATTTTTAAAGGAATACACTATACCGTTCGTCCAATTGGACCCGTTGAAGACTATCTTAGTATTTTCACACGAACATAATACATTTGATAAGCGCAAGTTATTAGAAAATGCGAATTCAACTTACGTAAAAGAATCTAACAAAACCGTTGATATGTTTATACGATTTACTGACGAAGCTAAAATCAAGCGTTTTTTCCTAAAGGATATTGATGAAAAACTAAGTAAATATGGCCCGGGTGCACCTCAAATGAAACCAGATGTTATTCGGCAGACGTTAGAATTAGAAGACAAACGCAAACAAATACAACCACCGCCACAAATTATGATGCAACAACCCGGCAAAGACCCAATTCCATTAGATGGAAATCAGATTATAGAACTTATTAACGGGCTTCGTGGTAATTTGAAAGTTCTCAGCGACCGAAATGCTGAATTAGAAGAAAACGCAAAGAAAATGGTTTCATTTATAGACCCAATCATTCAACAGAAAGAGATTTCTGATTTGGAATTTAAATTGAAACGTAGCGCTCTGGTTGAAGCTGAATTACGCGCGGAAATTGAAATGTTGCGTAAAACTACGATTGAGAGGAAGAAATCCGAGCCAGAAGTATATGTATCTATTCGTCCATAATACTCTCATCATCGGCAATTGCTTTTTTTACATTTTTATCTAAATATCTATACATTCGTTTTATATCAAGTTTGTTTATATTATGATTCTCAAATAGACTTTCTACTTGATTTAAAACATCAGTTTGGGATTGGAATTCTTTACCATAAAACAAGCGTAATTCTTGAAAGAATGAAATCAAATCTTTACGGTCCATATCCAAGTCCTGACACATAGCATATATAAACTGTTGGTTATTATACTCTGTTGAGTATTTCGTGAGAACCTTTGTAAAACGAACTTCATCTGGGTTAAATTTATTCCTATTTTCTGGGAAAGTGTCGTGATAAATTTTGTTATTATAGAATGTTTTTATCAATGAACTCATTTCATTAAACTGCCAAATCTGATTTTGAAATGTGATTCGGTCCATATAATCAGCAAAACACATATTATCCAATATTTGTAAATAAAAGGGGTATGTTTTTTCCGGTTTGTTTTTTGATATGGCGTCAATTATGTTCTCATGCCATAATAATGCCACGATTGTTCGGTCAGTTTCATTTATAAATTTTGCATGGTCGTCCATACACATCGGTTGGTTTAATAAATGCTTTGTTATTTTTTTGGAGTCCTCATTATATGATTTCATATGAAGTATATTATTACACAACTCTTCGGTTAATAGTTCGGGATTATTCGTCTTTAGTTTCTGTATGAATTGTAATTTCCTCAAATCACCCTGTATATAATCCAAAATTTTGTCTTTTAGATTTATATTATCGGGTATAACATCGTTTAATAGAATAGAAATTTGAGGTTTTGTAGGTGTTTTCAACTCAAATACATTACATACTTTCATAAGCTCTTTCATCTTTTTATCCATAAAATAATTACCTATACAAATAATCGGATTCAATGTAACATCTTCCAATTTCTGTTTTTTAGTTTTCTTTTGACGGATTAATTTAATTAAAGACGTAATGCCACCTTTATCGCCACTATTCATTCCATCAATCTCGTCCATAACAATCACAATCTTTTTTACAGTTTTATTCATCATATGGAGAACATTACGTGAAGATATATTATTACTTGTAATTGTATCAATTAATGATGTATTTCGCACATCACCTGCATCATAACGAATAATATCATAATTCATCTCTTCCAGTAGTTTATTTACAAATTCAGTCTTACCAGAACCCGGCGCACCATATATATATATTCCTTTTGAAAAATTCACATTTTTACAATTCTCATCAAATTCATTTAATATTTTTTTAATTTGAGATGCTGTATTTTCTCTATTAAGTATCGTATTAATGTTCTCCATACTATAATGAGAACATTAATTTTTATATTAATTCAAACGAATGATTTATTTACTGAACGCGCTGAAATTAGCTGTGATTGGTATGAAATTAGCTGACTCTTTGTTAGTTAGAGCACCGTTATACGTGTATACGTCATTCTGCGTTTTATACCCCGAACTAGTATTATTCGTTGTTCTGGTGCGATTCGAAGTAACTAATCCGACCCCGCCACTTACAGTATCTTTCACAAGTCCAACCCCACCGCTCACAGTGTCTTTCACCAGTCCAACACCACCACTCACAGTGTCTTTCACCAGCCCAACACTACCACTTACAGTATCTTTCACCAGTCCAACACCACCAGAAACTACTTCCTTACCCAAACCTACACCACTTGTGACTACCTCTTTACCCAAACCTACACTGCTTGTTGCTACGTCCTTTGCTAGACCAACACCACCAGAAACTGCGTCTTTGCCTAGTCCAACACCACCAGAAACTGCGTCTTTGCCTAGACCAACACCACCAGAAACAACGTCTTTCGCTAATCCAGTTACGTCCGAACTAACTGAACGTATAACTCCACCAGCTGAATTCGTCACAGCAGATGCATTAGAACTATTTAATGAACCAGAACTACCTCCACTTGTGCATGTTCCAGGACACGCCGGACAAACTGGAGGAACTATTTGTGTTTTTAATATATAATCATTACCATACGAACCCGATGTGTTAGTGGCTGGTGGCGAAGGTGTAGAAGAGGATTCAGATGAACCAGAAGGAGGGGTAGAAGGAGAACCCGATGCCGGAGCGATAGTCAATTTTACAGACGGTGTATACACAGCCGGTGCTTCCACTGTATATTTACCATTTGTAGATGATTTATTTATAACAGTGATGAACGTGTCCTTCTTCTTTGGTATGATTAATATACTCTTCGTATCATTCACACGCAACGACCACGGTTTAAATGTAGAAACCTCAGAAACTGATTTAGGGACGCTTTCAATTGACGTTATTAACGGATTTGTTTCCTTTCCCTCACCATCTCTCTTATACATACGTATCTCTAATACTCTACTGTTCTCTAATCCTTCTCTTCTCATTGTGAATGCTTCGGTGCTCGTCGTGCATAAATACGGAAGGAGAGTCCCATCTTTACTCTTACTCGTCCATTTACCATCTGAAGTTATACCCATACGTAAATTTGTAGATGTTGGTGGTGCGATTCCTCCCGACCAATTCGTATATTCCGAAACCGCAGTTCCATCAAGCCATTTCCAGCTTGTTCCGTCTTGTGCGGTTCCACCAATCCAAGCACCGTCAGGAACTGTTTTGGAACCTAATAATGTCTGAACGGTCTCGTTCTCCTTTTCATTCTTTATCGTGACTGATTTTTCTCCGCCGTCTAGACATTTCTGATTAGTATCACCCCACAATATAGAAGTCGCATAAAACTTCAAATTTTCAGCAGTAAATCTATTTTTATATACAGTTGTGTCTGCAGATTTCTCAGAAACTATGGTTGAATCCTTTATTTTAACCTCAAATTTATATTTCATATCATTTGTTAAACCCAAAACTGTTATTGGTGATGATGAACCTTCAGCAGTTTTTGTAGCACCAGTAGTTGGAATCGCTGAAACAACATACATTGTTCCAGATGGAGCATTTGCTGACGAGGTAAATGCAACAATCGCCTGAGTATTCTGTGCGTTAATATTCGTAATAACAGGTGCAGTTAAAGGAGGAGTAGTAGCAGGGGGAGTAGTAGCAGGAGGAGAAGTAGTAGGGGGAGTATTACCGGTGGGAACAGC
>JACCDO010867427.1_pt1 | contig 29941 bp, 31 predicted proteins | sample 7446101 | NCBI WGS metagenome assembly JACCDO01 (sample SAMN15323440, study PRJNA562643) | freshwater metagenome | isolation source: river surface water | place: USA:Blue River Watershed | collected 2017-08-16
CTATCCCGTAACGATCATTACTTGGATTATAAGCTCTTTCTATAAGTGGACCTGGATCATTCGAGGTACATCTTATATTTCCTCCGACATATACGTTTCCTTTCAATGTAGTGGTCCAGTCTGTATTAATTTTGATGATATCGTCGTTCGCCCAGAATCCGATACCAACTACATTGCTTGAATGATCAGTCATTGTTGATGTATTATATCGATTATCAGCAATCCAAAGTACAGCACCCGCATTCTGTGTTTGTGCTGTTCCGATATTCAATATATTATAAATTGTCGAAGTAGTACTCTTTCCGGAATTTAATACAGCAGTGATATTACTTCCGTTACTGAAAGATACATTTAACGTACCATTTATTGCAGTATGACCATTCATTATTATATTGCTATTGCTTAGAGTCATCAAAAGAGTGCCACCATTTGTGACACCGATTGTATTTTCAGCGACCCTATAGAAACCTGTATCAGTATCTGATGTAAACGTTATCGCTGGATTGTTAACTGAACCATCTGAATTATAGATTCCTCCTGCAAAATTGACTGTTTTATTTGTATTCAGTTTGATGATATCGTCGTTCCCATAAAAACCAATTCCTACAGTATTACTGGTATAGTCTGTTTCTCCCGTCAAGTAACGATTATCTGTCAATCGAATCGCAGCCGATGCATTTGATGCGTTTGAAGTACCCAGAGTCAATGCATTGTTGATAGCATTTGTGTTATTATATCCATAGTTTAAAAAACTGCTTATAGTCCCATAATTGCTTGTAAAAGAGGTAAAAGACCCGTTCACTGCCAAACCAGAATCAATCCACACTTTTGTCACTCCACCTATAGTGAAAGCAATCTGGTTAACACCAGATCTATATATTCCAGTATCACTATCCCCGTTCCAAGAGTATGTCGGTAGAGCTGCAGTGCCATTATTTCCGTAAAAATATCCGCTATTCATAGATCCTGCAACGACGAGATTTGATCCCACTGACATATTTCCAATGTTACTAGTTGACCCGTTGACTAACAAATTCGAACTCATGGATACATCTCCGATATTGCTGGTGATCTTCTGAACAATTAGGTTGGACCCCATGTAAACAACTCCGAGATTACATAAAGACCCGTTGACTAACAAATTCGAGCTCATAGATACATCTCCGATATTGCTGGTGATCTTCTGAACAGTTAGGTTGGACCCCATGTAAACAACTCCGAGATTACATAAAGACCCTGTAACTGATACATTTCCAATAACAGACACTAAACCATTACTCAAAGTCATAACGTTTATACCAGCACTTGTGATTCCAATCGTGTTTTCCGAATCTCTATAAAAACCTGTATTAGGATCACTTGTGAAAGTGATCGAAGGTGCAGCTGCGGTACCATTAGTATTATAGTTTATTCCTCCAATAAAGATATCACCTGTATTAGATAAATCTCCATTACTGAATGTTGTCATGAGAGTACCACCACTTGTGACACCGATGGTATTCTCAGCGACTCTGTAGAAACCTGTATTTTGATCGCTTTTAAATGTTATCGAAGGTGCTGATGCAGTTCCATCAGAATTAAATATTTTTCCATCACACGTCACATTACCTTTAATAACTAAATTAGAACTCATAGATACATCTCCTATATTACTGGTAATCTTTTGAACTGTCAGATTGGATCCAATATTAATGTTTCCATTAACAGTGACAGAACCAAGATTACTTGTATTACCATCAATTTGCAAATAGGAAACAACATGAGCATCATTAGTTACAAACGAACTCATACCAACACTTTGAGTAAGAAAATTTCCATCTACAGTGAGATTAGATTTTAAATAAACGTTTCCCAAATTGCATAATGAACTACTTATAACTACATTTGAATCAAATAAAGCTCTTGAAGCCACACGAAGTGTATTAACAGTTAAATTAGAACACATTGTGACGTCATTTAAATTACTTGTTATCCCATTGACTTGAAGGTTAGATCCCAAGAATACATTTCCGATATTACTCAAGGATCCAATGACTCTGAGATTCGATCCCACAGATACATTTCCGATATTGCTCAAAGATCCATTGATTCTGAGATTCGATCCTATAGATACGTCTCCGAGATTACTAGTTGTTGAAGTAACAACAAGGTTGGATCCAATGGACACATTTCCGATATTGCTCAAAGATGCATTGACTCTTAGATTCGATCCTATAGATACGTCTCCGAGATTACTGGTAGTGGAATAAACTACTAGGTTAGATCCCACGGATATATTTCCGATATTACTTAAAGAGTCATTAACTCTGAGATTAGATCCTACAAATACGTCTCCGAGATTGCTGGTCGTAGAAATGACGACGAGGTTAGATCCAATGGACACATTTCCGATATTGCTCAAAGATGCATTGACTCTGAGATGCGATCCGACAAATACGTCTCCGAGATTACTAGTTGTTGAAGTAACGACAAGGTTGGATCCAATTGAAATATTCCCGAAATTACTTGTATTTCCATTGACAACCAAATTGGATCCGATCGAAATATCTCCAATATTACTAGTCGTTTTCTCAACGACAAGGTTAGATCCAATATATGTATCGCATCTTATATCGAAAGGATTTACAGGATTAGATGTTTGTATACCGATATTATTATTTCCTGCAATTGAGATCGAAGGAACCCAGATGTTTGAAAGAACACTTCCAGGTGAGCCGAATAATTGTGTTTTGAATGCTAGTACGTATGGTTCTTTCGATAATTGAAAAGCGACGTTACAATGAGAATTTCCACCGATCCAATTAGATTCATTATAATATGAATTGAAAGATAGATAAGTGTTATCATTAGAAGATACAAATTGTTGAAAAGATGGGGTGAGATTATTATTATTGAAATATCCAACTTTTCCAGATATATGAACAGAATGGAAATTACTCATGGAACTCAAAAGATTGGAGCTGCCGAAGAAACCTTGTTTGGCAAAGAGATTAGAGTTTGCAAAAAGTGTATTACTCGAAACACGTGCTACTGACATTTCAATATTGGATACATCCATGCACCCCATCAGTAATGATTGTTCTTTTGAATCGAGATTTATCAATACATCACCTAATTTAGTATCTAAAAACTTATATGAGTTACTTTTGGAATATTCAATATATCCTCCTTTACTCATTTATAATCTGAAAAAAGAATTTTATAAAATAAATATATCCACGAAATATTAACATGAAAAATTGATATAAGATCATAAAGATGCATATATATATCAGAATTTAAAATGAAAAATATAGTGAGAAAGGGGGATTTGGTGTATATTTTTGAGAACGATCGAAGCGAGGAACAAATCCATTTCATAGATCGGACAAATAATGTCGTGAGAAATATGCCGAGTATTAAAGAAAACAATACAACTTTTATGGAGATGTTCAAAAAGTATATATTGGAATCTTATTTATGGGTGAATGAGAAATACTTGAATGTTAAATATCCTAATGTTCAATCAGCTGTTTGATATGTATTCTGAGTTTGGGAGTAGAATGAATAGAACAAAATACAAAAGTTCATAAGTATGATGAAAATAATGACGGAGTTTCTATTTTTTCTTTCAGATTCCGATTCGATATGATCTTGGTCTGCTGGTACATTTTGAATTGAGAGTGTGTATATTTGTTGTTGTGGTTGTGGTTGTATTTGCTGGACTTGTTGAATAGGGATCGATATACATGTTTCTCTACAAAGTGGACAATTGATATTTGAATCGGTTCTTTCTACTACATCATAATTGATGAATTTAAAGAAACACGAAGAATGAAATGTGTGAGAGCAAGAAGGAAGGTCTGTCTTTTTATCTTTTTGTTCTATATTTTCAAGACATATGGCACAAATATTATTAGGGCTTGAATCCATACAAATACTCTACAAAAAAATATATATATTCTTTATGAAAATATATTTAAGGAGATACTATTAATAAATAATTAAATAATATCAACAATGTCAACAATGTCAACAATGTCAACAGCAACCATGTCTACAATTTCAACTAAATCTCCTTCAATTAAGAAGCTTAAAATGTACCTGCAGAATTTTGTAAAGGAAGGAACATATATTTCAGTGAAATATTATGATGTTAACGGTCATGTCGATTGGTATTCTGGAAAGATCATTCATGTGAACAAAGCAACGAGTAATTTCATCGATTGTTCTGTTCTTTTCGAGGACGGAGATTTCGTAGAGCATGAGTATCTATATTATGATCAATACAACAGTAAATCAGATGATGCTTGGAAACTAGATAAAGGTGATATCAATAAAATTATCATGATGTTGATGGATTTCAAGAAAAAACGTCTAGAAAACGGTGTCGATGTTTCCGATGATGTAGAAACTGAGGAAGAGGATGATGAAGAAGATGAAGAAGATGAAGAAGATGAAGACGAAGATGATGATGAAGATGATGAAGACGAGGAAGAAGAAGATGAAGACGAAGAAGATGAAGAAGAAGAAACCGAACACGAAGAAGAGAGATATTTGATTTCAATCAAACCACACAAGGATGTAAAACCGCAGAAGAAGAGGGGTTTTTTCTGGGGTGGTTTCATGTATTTCGTGAGTGGCATTATTCTTTCATATGTTGTTCTTCAAGCGCGTCAATAAATTTTAAAACCTATTATATATATTAAGTATATGGATAATGAAAAATTAATAAATCTATTTGAAATGTTGATTGACAGACTCAACACGATAGAAGATAAGTTAAATAACATGAATGTTTATATGCTTAATGACATTAGGTTTAGTGACAAACCTTTTAAATTGATTCCCAAAAAAACTTTCAATAATGAAATGGATTACGATATATATAATTATAAATTTTCGAAAAACGATAATGCTTTTGTGATTGTAACATTGAGTACTAAAGTGGAGATAGAGGATGACGAGTTATCAAAATATTACGAAGATGATTTATTTATCAAATTAATAAAGGTAAAGCAGAATACTTTATTGATATGCTTTCAGGGTGACAACAAGATGTTTATAGATGAGATATGTATTCATGTATCTTCATCAATAAAGCAGTTAAGAGAAAAATATACTATAACAAAGATGTCTGTTCTAAGTCTAAGTCGATATTTATTCGAAATAAACATGTTTTACATGAAAGAAAAGGACAGCAATAAGCGTTTGGAGTACATAAAGCAATTATCAAAGTTTTTATCCAAGATAGAGAAAAAGATGATATGCGATGAGATAATCAATTATTTCGAGAATGATCCATATTTACTTCCTTGCATCGAGAAACATAATGATGTTGAGGTGATGTTGAATACCTTGGATCCATTCAGTAATTTATATGGTTTTATAGTTGGAAATGATTTACAGTTAGATGACTAAAGATGACTAAAGATGACTAAAGATGACTAACTAAGTAAATAGAAAAAGACATTTACAGCGTCTTTTTCATATTTTTTGTATTTTGCATCTTTTTATAATTTTTTTAAGTTTCTTTTTAGTAGAGACGGTTGTTAACCCTATTGTTGAAATGCTCGGTATTCTTGATTTTGATGAAAGAGTGATCAAAGTTGTGCATATCCTTGGCTTCACATTCTTCGCAAAGGTCAAAGTCGTTGCAGAACACACATTTGTATCGGATGCCTTGGATATTCTGTTTCTTGCACATATCGCAATGAATTCCGTTGTGAATGATCAATGAGGTTGTGGGAGGCGTGAATGACTTATTTGCCATGGTATGTTGGTTCTGCTGGTTCTGCTGAAATACTACTGTCATCGTCTTGAGCTGATCGAGGATTTGACTTTGAATGTACTTGCTTTCTGTGAGACAGTTAATGATGTTGTGCTTTTCGGGTGAAATGGTCGTGTTGGTTGTGGTTGTAGGGGTGGGATTCGCGGTATTCGTAGAATTCGTTGGATTCGTAGTATTTGTATTTGCATTTCCAAACATGGTTGGGAAAGAGGAGGGAATCGGGGCAGGTTTCGCACCAATGGTACCAAATCCACTAAACGCATTTGTTTGTGCTGGTGGATTTGTATTGACGGCTCCGAAACCGGATCCGAATTGAGTTGTATTGAAGACAGATGGAGGGAGAGACGAAGAGAGAGACCAAGAGTTGTTGACAGGGGTGGCCATGTCTTTACTTTGGTTTCTTTGGTTTCTTTGGTTTCTTTGTTTGGTTTGTATTGAGCTTTGTTTGCATATATCGATCAAATTTATTTTTGTTTAAATCAATTTTTTTTCAATTTCGTTCGGAAAAAGGCCAATTAAGAAAAAAAAATTAAAATTGATTAAAACATCTAAAGAAATAAATAACATATATTAAGAAAATGAAAGTGCAATCACATTCACATTTGAATGGGATGAGAAAGAGTAAATCAACTGGATCATTGACATCAATGACCTCGATGACCTCGATGACCTCGATGACCTCGGTGACATCACAATCGTCAATTGCATGTAATGCATTACCAGTGATTGTAATTCCGTCAACGATACCCGAAATCAATCCAAATGATGTGATATTGATGATGTCTAAACAAACTACAATCAATAAAATCGCATCTTGCGTATTAACTGAGGAGGTTCCGAATATTTTGATATCAACTACGGATAACATCGATGTAGTGAGTTGTATGATGACACCGACTTCTGCTGTAGATAATGTAGACAATTTCGTTCAAAATTCATCAATGATAGAGGATGATGCACTAATAAAAAGAAGAATCGAGTGGAGGAAACGATTGAGGCGAAATTCTCGTTCCATTGATTAATTTAATATATTATATGCTATAATGTGAAAGTATATAAAAGTGACGATTTGTGTTGTATTGTGTTATATCGTGTTATATCGTGTTATATCGTGTTATATCGTGTTATATTGTGTTATATTGTGTTGTATTGTGTTGTGTTATATTGTGTTATATTGTGTTGTATTGTGTTATATTGTGTTGTGTTGGATTGTATGTGTTTTTCTATGATTGAATGCGTTTTTACCTTTTCTTACATTTCTTTTTTCAGTATCTATAAATGTAGTGTGATAGGAGTCAAATTGGTTCTTATTGTATTTACTGTTATATATTTTCTGAATTTTTGTATGATATGTAATTATAATATAATTCGGAAAAACTCATAATAAGGTAATTGATAAAATATACCAATACAAAAAGAGATAATATAATTAATATATTTATAAATATGCATTTTTCCGTTAATTTAATATTTTCTGTAAAATCATAATCAGAAAGGGAAGAACCTATATTGAATATAACTAATAATATAAGAAAAATTACAAAGAATATAAAAAGGATTAAAATTAAAATTAACCAAATAAATTGTATTAATTCTGGTGCTTTTGTTACGGAAAAGTTATTGAAAATATCTGCTGGTTTTTTTAAAAATTTTATAAGGGAAATACTTTGATGTGCTAATTGATTTTCCTTTAGATTATGTCGACGTATTTTATTAAAAACAGAAATATATTCTGAAGGGGAAAGTGAATTTAATTCACGATCGTTAGACATACCTTCTAAAGTTATAGTACTCATATTATTTATCTAAATCTGAGAAATAAACTTTGTAATAAACTTTATAAAGATTCATCATCACAAAAACATCAAGATTTTTGTTGCATCAGAAGTTGTAATTGTTTCTCGAGATGTTTAATCTTTTCTTCGCTTTCGATAAGTTTAGATTTATTTTTCGAGGTCCTTAATTTAGCTTTTGCAGCAATCTTATCTTTGAGAACTTTCTTGTTCGTGTTATCCTTTAATGCTTCTATTTCATCAATAGAAGTCAAAGATGATTTATTTGACTTTTGTACTGATGAAGTATTTATAGAATGACTTTCTGGAAATAGATCGATAATGTATTTATAAAGGGTTTCGCCAATATCTTTCCATTTATATGTAGATATGATGTGTTTTCTCGCGTTTTTACCATGAGTAGCTCTTAGGTCTTCATCAGAATAGTATGTTTCGAATGCATCGACGAAATCCATATAATCAGCGATTTCAGCGCATCCAGGGCAGCCATCGATTGATGCATCAGTATATAAATTGTATTTGGGTTCGATTAAAATAGCTGAATTATGGTCAAAGAACTCGTGGAAACCACCAACTTTAACGACTATTTGAGGGACTCCTATAGCTGCTGCTTCGAAATTGCAAAGCCCCCATCCTTCACCCATAGCGGTATTAATTCCGACATCTGAAGCGTTATATAATGTGTTAATAGCATCGTCTGTCAATGTTTGAGGATTATCAAACATTATGATATGTTTCATTCCAGTTTCGAAGGACACTCCTCTTTTCTTGAGTTCTCTTTCGTAAATTTCCAAGAGATTCCATGCTCCATGAATAGCAGTTCCAATGACGAGTTTGATAGGTTCTTCGATGTGACGAGAAATGAATTCAGCAAAAGCGATCATCATGATATCGAGTCTTTTTCTAGGTTGATTTCTATTGAGATTTACAATAATGAAATCATCTTTATTGAAATTGAAATATGTTCTAGCTAGTTGTTTAGGGACAGGAAAATGCATCGCTGGATTGAATCCGTGCCATATTACTCCAGTAGGTTTAGTCAATCCTTGATCTTTAACACATTCTTCCCAATATTTAGAAAAGCAGAGGACTAAATCAGCATCGTTGTTTAATCTTTGAATGAATTCTTTTTTCTGTGAAGGGTAAACATTATCCATATAAACAACAGTTTTAAAATTTGCGTTTTCAACTTTTTTCAGTTGGTCTATGATAGCACTTACGACAACCATATCATTGTAAATGATGCATACATCTGGTTTATTTATTGTAACGAATTCAGTAACTTCATTGAATCCAAATCCATGACCTGTTCCAGGTTTTTCGTTAGCGGCTGCATCATATAGTTGAACGTTCTCTGGAAGTTTCCTTTTTTCACTATGTACAGGATTTTTAAGGTGATGTTGAAATCCAAAATATGTCAATTGAATATCAGGTTTTTGAGCCAACATATTAGCAAGTTCAAAGGCTACTTTAGAGTAGCCGTTTGAAGAAGTAGGATATGTTGCAAATAATAATACTCTCTTCATTATGAAATAATATATAATACAACAATAGAAAAACAAAAAAAATCAAACGATATAAAAATTATGCAATAATAATCTATATGTTTTTTCTATCTAGATTTCTGATTGAAATATTAACATGTCCATTTAAAACAATAAACGAAAAGTATGGGTTTGATTGCCATAGGATTTTCAAAGGACCGTTGCTACAAGCAATATATAGTACATATAAGTTTTCAAGAATAAAAATAGAGTATATAAAAAAGCAACATATAAACAATAAGACTTTATATTGGATAAAAAAAGAACCGAATGCTCAATTGACGCTTTTTATATTACCTGGTCTAGGAGGTTCATGGGATGAGATTTATATCAAATCGTGGTTATCGATTATACATGACAAAAATTATAATATGGTTGTTATGTTGAGAAGGGGTAATGAAAGTAATGTTGATCCTGCAAATCTTCCATCACATGCTGATATAAATGATATCGATGAATGTATAAATAGAGTGATTGTAGAGACATCTGAAAGAATACCTATATATGGAATTGGGTATAGTGCAGGAGGCAATCATATAAGTAAATACGCATGTATTATAGGAAACAATAAATTAAATGGGATTGTGAATATAAGTACCTGCAATGATGTTGAAAAAATGATAAGTCATTTGAGAGCCAACAAAGATGTTGATAAATATTTGGCTGAAATAACAAAAAAAGTATTGCGTATGAATCCAGATGTCTATGAGACTGAATTGAGATATAATACAATATTAGAGATAGATTCATCTATAGCGAAAAGAAAAGGATATGATAATATACAATCGTATTATAAAGATATGGAGACTTTCACATGTTTACAAACTGCGACCATTCCGACGTTGTTGCTTTTGAGTAAAGATGATTTCGTTATTCCATTGGAAGCCACATACGATGCCATATATTTGGATAAGATAAATTCAAATATAACCAGTATAGTGACAGATCATGGTGGACATTATGCATTTATTGACAAAGATGATAAACATTGGTTGAATCACAAAATTCATGATTGGATTGTGAATCAATATAATAAGAATTTATGATCTAGAATTTTTTCGATACAAGGTCTTTTTGTTTTATCTTTTTCTAAGCATGCAGCGATAAATTCTTTTAAATGTGGGATATCTTCTAAATATGAATTGTTTATCTCGTTTCTGAAACTTCTGAGTATACAGTCTTTATTTTTGGGTGGGAGGTTTAATAGAGGGAAATTTCCATTTGTAAAGATATTATAACAGAGAATACCTAAAGCCCAAACGTCAATATTCTTTCCAAAATTGGTGGGTTTTCTAAAGTGTTCAGGTGTCATATACAGATACGATCCTCTCAGAATATTTAATCCGTTATAATCATAATAAGTATTTTGAGAAGCTCCAAAGTCTATAAGTTTGAGTAACCCGTCATCATGTAAAAGGAAGTTTTCAGGTTTAATATCTCCGTGTGCTATGTTATTTTTATGGCAATATTTAATGGATAAACAGCATTGTCTAATGAAATCTCTTTTTTGTTCGAATTCAATCTTCATATAGATATCTTTGAGTGAACCTTTTTCACAAAGATCAGATATAAAATATACACATTCTTCATCCCATATGACTTCATGCAAGTTGAGAATATTTTCATGTCCATTCAATGCCAACCAGTTTCTTTGTTCTTGAACGAGACTCTTCTTATAGTTTCTTAGTGGCTCATGTTGTTTATATATTTGGCATTGTTTAATAGCAACTTTTTGTCCTTTATAATAACCAGAATAAACTAATCCAAATCCACCTTTCCCTATTAACTGCATATCTTTAGGATTTTGAAAGCTTACGTTTCTAGTTTGCATAATAACAGAACGATTGAAAAAAAACGCTAAACAAATACGAATCAATGTCTTCTCGTAGAGTTGTTGAATGCCCTGAAATTCTGTGCGCAATCAATTTTATTCAAAGGTGATTTCCAGTTTTGGAAACATGGTGCTTGTAATTGAACGGCATTATTTCCTCTTCCGAAAATATTTCTATCGAATAAAGGGGAGTTATTGAAAATAAGAGTAGATTCGATGGAAATATCTCTTATTCTGTCTTTCTGAGTTTGAGTGACGTGTTGAAAATACATATCGCAGTTTTTAGTGACATCTTTCTTTTTAAGGTAACTGTTATTAGAAAATAGAATATAATCGGAAAGTGTAATAATATCATTTTCGTTCATTCCTTTAATTTCTTTGAATCCGTTGAATCCGTTCATATCATTCATATCATATATGTATATGTAAGAAAACATTATTGTTGTTTAATTTTTCTCAATTGTTCGATCACCAGGAACATAATGATAGTTTGAGGACCGACACGTATATAAGATGCTGTCCATCCCTTGAAAAACCCTTCGATGCCATCCAGTTGATATATATATTTGATACATAAATAGGGACTCATATGTTTATCACGATTCATGAACATTCTTGTTTTGACGACATCGATTGGATTTGTAACAATTGTCGAGATAAATCCAGAAGCCATTGAACTTAAAAGGTGTAATGGCATGCCTTGAATAAGAGTATAAGACTGTATATTTTTCTTAAATTCGTCATAAGTTGCGCATTGAGATGCAGTCAACATAATAGATCTGATAATACTTGGAGTAGACCCGTTCCAAAGACCGATGAATCCTTTTTCTTTGATAATTTGTTTAATGATTTGTGTTGTTTTATTTTCGGAATCTGTTTGTTTTGCTTGTAATCTAGTTTTAACGAGTTCTATGGGTGAAGTGATACCAGCAGCGATTCCTCCGCTTAGACTTCCGGCGATAATATTGTTAATAAAGGATGGTTTGTCGTATTTATATATGATTTCTTTCATGGGTGTATATAATCCGAGTCGAAGTCCACCAAAGAAAAACCCTCTGTAAATACTTGGTATAATACCAGACCATAACTTAGAAACTCCTTCATTTTTTACGATATCAATAGCTGTTTGAATGAAACCAATTTGTTGGGATTTATTATTTTGTAATTGTAATCTAACTTTGATAACATCTAAAGGGTTTGTGATGATATTTGCAGTAGATACGCTGATTCCACTCATTAAGAATTCTCTGACGACTCCATTCATTTCCATTCTCGAAGAATATTTGATATGAAGAAAAAACATTTAAAAATTGATCAAATTTTGGTAAGTAGTGTTAAAAACATATAGTTCTCAAACATACAAAAGCATAGTAAAATATGGAAATAGAGAACGATATATTGAAAAAACAAATATCAGATTTGAAACGACAGAATCAGTATTTGAAGGAATGCATCGAAGAAGTAGCGATGGAGAACAGTAAACTCTTGGAAGAAAGAAACAAAAAGAAACATAAAAACTGTAGATGGTTATTTTTCCATGAGCACAAAGAGTTTGTATCAAGAGAATATAATATACCGATGAAATGTTGGAATGTTTTGAAAAGAATAACAGACGATATGTATGATGAGTTTGAAGAATCGTGTAAATAAAAACTTTATATTAATATATATAAATGTCGGCATATTCAGAGTTGCGTCAGAATGGTAAACCAGTTTGTTTTTTTATTTCCATATTGCATTCTTTATTATCTGATAATTTCGAGACATATTTGAGTGATAAATTAATCATGAACAAGTTTTGCGACTGGTTCAAAAAGGCTGATGGAGATGAAGATATAGATGAGACGATTGCAAGAAAGCTCAAGGAGTTTTGTAACAGAGACAAAGTAAAATCAGAAGTTCCTTTGGATTTATCTTTGGATCTATTGTTAGGGCTTTTAGACGAAGATGATTTAAAGGAAGTTAATAGGATGTGTTTGAGTCTATCGGAATCGACTGAACTAGCCGAACGGTTTTTGGCAATCATGTCGAACAAGTTAAATAGTTCGAATCCGAGTCATAATATTCGTGATTTATTATCGAGATATAACACATTCGTATTGGATAATTTGCGATCGTTCGTCAATGAATTAGAGGAGACGGAAAGATCGAGGGAGTTTGCAAATATTTTATCAGGAAATATTGATTTGTCGAATGAAGACGAGAGTTTTTTCAATGAATTCATAAGAGATGAATCTAAGAATAAGGATCTTGTGAGACGTTGTAATAAATTTTTGAAAGAGAATCCTTTTAATTTAAAGAACAAATTGACAGTTTTTTTCGATACTAATTTAGATGGTATAACGAAAGAGTTGAATAGGTTATTCAAAGTGAGTTGTCCTACGAGAAGTAAACAGCCTAATATAACTGACATATCATCTTGGACATTCCCAGATTGGAATGATAGTGGTGGTGGACATAGTTACCAATTCATATCACCTTTTTTGCGATATTTAGGGATCGATGTGAGGTCATTTCTTGTGATGAAATGTGACAAAAGAGCGAATTACAAAGAGTATTTAGAGGAAGAACTATCGAAATTGCGTAGTGTAAATGATGTGGATGTCATAACGGTTACATTTTTAGATACTCATTATAATGTTCATGATCCGAAGAAGCAGAATCTATTTGATTTACCGAATCATTTGGATATAAATAACGATGATTTCGAATTGAGTTCAATGATCTTAGTAAGTCATAATAATATTGTAGATAGACATGCGATATCATCATTAGTATTAGAAAAAAAACAAATCATATTGAATTCATATTTAGAGGGTGAAAAGTTCAAGGATCAAGGATGTCATATATTAAAATACGATTGGAAAAAGTGGAAAAAGGACGACGTATACTTCCATAGGTTGCAACCTGGTGGGGTATGTGATGTGCAACCTGAAAGTGCTTCTCGTAATATAATTGAAACGATCTATAAGAATCCGAACGTAGCATCTTCATATTTTGGTTATCATAGAGATTATTTTGACAATACGTTTATTTATGTGAAAAAGAAAGTCCGCTATAATTTGAATGAAACGATGAATAATGACGCAATGGATATAGACTCGAGTAAATCTTGTCGTGAAGATCGTGAAGATATTAGTATGGCATCATATGGTGAATCATACAAAGAGTCAGTAAATAATAATAATGATACTGCTGATATGGAGGTGGATAGTGTTTGGATATCTTATCAAGAGATAGTGAAGAAATTGACGGATTTGAATGTTTTGGATAATAAGTCTCTAGACAAATTTTGTTCCAATGTATTGATAGATACATATAGGGATATGTGTAAAGAGAAGAATATTATTCCGAAGAAACATTACGAAGATCATATAAATGCAATGATAAATTATTATAAATTGCGTTTGAAATATATATCCTATTTGAATTTGGATGAAAACGAAATGGATATTGATTTGAATAATGCGATAGTAAAATTAACAGACTTGAGATCGTCGAGATCGGCAAGAAACTCTGCGAAAAAGTCTGGAAAAAAATCATAAAAATTGATTTAAAGAGATGATTAAAAATTTTGTTAGATGAGATTAAATATTAGATGAAGTCGCCATTTTTGAATTATTGTTTTGGGAGTCAGGTTGTTGACCAAGAAAAATTCTTTCAACTTCAACAAATGACTACTTATGTACTGAGAACTTTGAGATACAAATATCCATTAGAAACTACTACGAGTAGTAATCATGTTATTTCAATTAAAAGAAAAAGTCATATACACATGGCTTATGTTGGTATATTAATGGTATATGACAAGAAGCCATTTCGTGTACGTTTCTTAGATAAATAAATGTTTGTATATTAAATGCCTTACAGATCTATTATAAAACAATACAGAACATCTATATTTATTTACATGTGGCTTCAAATCAACTCGAGTTATTATTATTCGTTTATCTATAATTTTTTATCTTTTACAGTTTTGATATTATCTTCTGTAAATAGTACATTGCTATTTATAACATATAACTTTATAGTCGTTCAGATTGTGGCAGTGTTATCTATAATCAATACAATTCTTATGGGAATATTATTAGAAATGAATCCAAATGAACTACAAGAGTTATATTACACGAATGCTCAAAAATGGATATCTTTGATTCATAAAATCGATTGGTTTATACTTAAGAAAGAAATGATTACAGAGGACATCATTAAACACATAAAAACAGAAATCGAAGATATTTCAAAGAGTGAGTCAATTGTTCCTATTTACGTATTAAAAAAATTCGAGAAACGTTTTGGCAAAATAGAAAGACTATTATTTGGTGATGAGTTGGTATCGATGTTAGATAATGAACTTACTCAATTAAATATTTTGCATAAACTAGTGCCCAGAGATTCTTTAGAGGGTTCCCAGTATCCCAATTCTGATCTATTGAATGATGAGAATATTAGTAATAATGAAAATAATGAGAATAATGAGAATAATGAGGATAATGAGGATCTAGAGCAGCAAATATTTTATCACAAAAAGGATAGAAACAAATTACCTGATAATTTGATTCAACAAAAAGAAACAATTTTAAATATTGATACGTTGGATTAAAAGGATTAAAAGGATTAAAATGAATAAACTTCAACGAGTTCATGTGGTATTTCGTCTTCTGAATTATTGAAGAAATCTTCGAGTTTACTTAGAAACTCTTCTGGATCCTCGATCTCTTCGATTAATTTTTGAAAATCTTCTTCATCATAACATGATGTTAAAATAAACTCTTGTTCTGCATCATCGAACTTATATATCTCGAGACAAGATGAATCATTCATATGTGATTCATCAGAATCATCATCAGAAATTTGTTCATTTGATTCACTAGATTCATTTGAACTTAGTGGTTCATTTTCACTTTCACTGTCTTCATTTGAATTCAAGATAGTTTTGATATCTGAAATGAATGGTATTAAATGTTTCTTTAGAGCAAGTTTGTGATTCGTGTAAATCCTAGAATCATTAGTCTCATATTTAACAACATAGAGAGTATCAATAACACTCATTTAATATATATTATTATTATTTGAATATGTTCTTAAATAATTTTTGTTTTGAAATAATATCGATTTGATGATTTTTCCTTTTGAGCGCAATTAAATTTTTAAGATGTATATTTTGTTGTTCAAGAAGATTCGTTATTCTTTGTAATTGAAATATAATGATGTTTATAAAATCATCTTTATCTTTATCTTTATCTTTATCTTTTGATATGAATAAATCCGTTAACGAGGTGTAAGATTCTTCCATATCCTGTTTTTTTTTAATATCCGCACCTTTCATTTTTGTTTTGGAGAAACTCTTGAGATTGAATATTTTACTGAAAAACTTTGGTTCGCTATCTTTAGTCATTTCAGTCGTTTCAGATTTTCTTTCTATATCATTTCTTATATTATTCTTTTCATTCTTCATTTCTTCTGAAGTTGTTGAAGTAACAGATTGTTTCCTTATAAGCATTTTGTTTTATGATTACTTAACGTTTTTTGAGATTTAAATTTCCTATTACATTTTGGGCAATGAAAATCAATGTCGATCATATCTGTTAGAGAGTCGAATAAGTTCTTCGTTTGATTAGTCAGTTCATTGTGGACATTTTTAATTTTTTCACAGTTTGATTTCATTAATTTAACTTGTGTAATCAAAGGCTTTATTTTATCTAGAAGAGTATAAAATTTAGAATCTCTATCTTCAGAATCTTCATCATTAGTATTACTAATCATAGGTAATTGATTGATAAGTTTAAGATATTGTGGAAACCAGAACATGAAATCAGTTTCGTTGTCGAAACCACAATATAAGACAGGTATATTTGAATTATATTCGATATAGAAATCCCCTTTAAGTGGGATATTTTTAGTCAATATACTACAAAACACTGCACATTTTATATTTTGTCCATTGTTTTTAATCATCGTCACGTCATTTACGAATTTGTCAACATCATATTTTGTGATGGTTTCTTTATATTTACTTTCAAACATAATGATAGTTCCGTCATTAGGATCTTGAATTTGGATATCCCCTGAATGTTTGACTTTTGACATATCTGTGATGATAAAGGAAGGATAATAGTCCTGAAGTGTCTTGAGAATGATTTGCTCTCCGATGTTTCCTTTCACATAATTAGTTTTTTTAAGAATACAAATTTCCTTTTTCAGATCGTTAATAGTTTCTTTTTCTTCATACGTTTGTTCTATTTTTTCCTTCATATCGAGATATAATTGTTTATATATCTCGAGTTGATTACGAATATTAACATTTTCTAATTCTTTGTCATGAATAATGGTTTGAACCTCTCTTTTGAATTCATTTTCCATTTTCATGAGTATGATGTCGTTTTTCTGACATTCTTGTTCTTGAAATAGTTTCATGATCGAAGATTCTTTCAATTCATCTAAAATGTCACAGGTTTTCGTTTTCATGATATATTTTTGAAGTCCCTCTTTAATGGCATAATACCCAATCATCACCATGTCAAATGTAAGATGTTTGTTTTCATTATACCATTTCAAAAAATCATTATCGACATGAACTTCTTCAAGAATGAGTTTGTTCATTATGTCATATGTCTAACTTGTATCGTTTTTAAATATTTTTAGAATTTCTTCTTTGTAATAATGTCTTTAACTTTGGCGGGGGAAGGTCCGATCAAAGGATCTTTGAAGATTGACTTATCCATGAATGTTTTGACTCCGAAATAGAAAAGAGTACTAGCACATAATACTAGAACATAGTAGACGGTGAGAGCTTTAGCAAATAGCATGCAATTTCCGACGAACAAACAGTTGATATTGTAAGCAGCGAAAACGGTTATTGTTAAAAGAACGAAACTTAATAGTAATCCAGCAGATGGCAGGAAGATAGCGGTATATAGTGCGCAGATAAGACCAGTAATGAGGACAACAAATGCCCACATTGTCATTTTGATGGTTGCAAATTCGATCATTCGATGTTTTTGTTCAGCGGGAGTATTCATTTATACATTAAAAAAAGATTTTTATTCATGGGAAAATTAACAAAAATTTGTTATTACGATTCTAAATTTCAAACAATTTCAAACAATTCCAAACAATTCCAAACAATTCCAAAAATAATGAATCAAAACAGTATTTCGATCGACATAGGTAATAAAGTTACTGGATATGTCGTATATAAACAATCATTGTCATCCTCGATGAAGATTGATGTGATAGATCTTGGCGTATATGATGTCGATGATAGTAACGGGAATAAAGATATAACTTCTTTCATATCAAATTTAGTGGATAAATATAATATTTCGTATTGTATCTATGAGAACACATTTATGTATAAAAACTGGAATCTATTGCGCTTACAGAAGCGTTTGAGTTCTTTTTGCAAAGGTAAAAATATAAGGACACGATCTCTTCTTCCAAGTCAAAAATATGGTCATTCAAATGAAAGAAGAAGAAAAAGAAAAAACACATCGGTGAATCATGCTCATGATATTCTAAAACATCCAGATAAAAATTCCATCATATATGAAAAGTTCATCAATACTAAACGAAATCATGATATAGCCGATGCATTAATGATGGCTATATATGATGCGAATCATCCTAAATAGAAATTTCACTTTGTTTATCAGATTCTACGTCTAATTCGTCATCAACAAAATCATCTTCTTCCATAGAAAACTCAGCATCCTCATCATCATCCAAATCAAAATCATCATCACCATCGACATCATCGTCTTCAATCTCTACAGCATCATTATCACCATCTTCGATCACTTCGATATCATCTTCTGTTAATAGTTCTTCTTCATCGACTTGATCATCTTCTATATCAGAATTGACGGATGTATCATCATCTTCTTGTTGTTCTTCCAAATTGGATGGTTTAACTTTAGTACTAGTATTTTTTTCGTTATTCTTAATTATTTTACCTATTGCGTATATTTTTTTATCACCAAGCTCGAATTTCTTACCAATAATTTCTACATCAATATAGTCATCGATATTCAACGCATCAAAGTTTTCATTTTTATTGGAACTCTTAGCGATCACGATTTCCAAAACGGGTGTAAAATTACCATCATTATTATATCCCAAGAGAGAGAATAAACCGAAACGGTTTATATTGTTGATTTTTGCTTTGATAACAGTTCCAATATATGGATTACATACAAGAGCATTGAAAATGACGTTATAATTAATAAATCCGGATAATGTTCCGATTTCGAGTTCTCCCATGGAGATTTTTACGATTGAACAAGAGTCTTTCTTGATATATCCGTGTTTTGTGCATACATTTTCTACATTACTTTTGAGTTTTTGAAGAATGACTTCTTGAATGTTTGAAGAGAGGAATTTAGGTTCGATCTTGACGACTTCTTTACAAAGAGTATTTGTAAAGATTTGAGAGTCCATTTGTAATGTGTTGATAAAAAGTTTTCAAAGATAGAGACTTATTTCACTTTTTCACTTTCAATTTTAGTTTTTCACTTTTTCACTTTTTCAAAATGAAGAATTGTGGTCTTTGATATTTATCGTCTTTGGTTTTCCGTAGATATATATCGTAAATGAAACACAATATTTTTTTAGCCGGTAATTTGTTTGTATCTAATATGATATCTTTCAATCTATCCTTTAAGTTAGTTAATGTGAGATGACTTGTTTGATGGCAAATATACCCTGAATTTTGTGAATCGTCTCTCAATTTGAAAACGATAATAGGTTCTTTATGTTGGTTTGTTTTTTGAAGAGTAGAATATGCAATTGTATCAGATTGAAGTTTTTTCTTTTCAATTTTATTCAACAGATGTTGGTATTTAGGGACATCTAAAGGATTACATTTCTGTAATTTGTCATCTTTAATCATGAACATATCATTTTGAAAATAGTTATATACAAAGGCATTATCGAAAATGACATAAGAGTTCATATTATCGTAAATGTTTTGTTCAAATGCGGTTTTGTTGTTTTTTCGTATCAAATGATATGAAATATCGAGGAATTGTTTCTCATCGAGGTTATCGATAATCCATTGATATAATACTTTATCATAAGCTTTCATTTTCGTGTATTGAGTAATGACTTCTTTCTTTTCATCGAATATTTTTTGAAGATGTTGTAAAATGGAATCTCTAGAATCTCTAGAATCTTTGGAATCTGTGCGATCTTTTTGAATTTCTAGAGTTTCTTTTGTATTAGGGCTCTTTGATTTGCCATCTTTGCCATCTTTGCCATCGTCAGGTATCGTTTCTTTATTAGGAACGATTGATATAAATAGGGGCCTATTATTATTGCTATTTAAACGTTTTTTCATAGTCATTCTTTTATCGAGCATGTTTACGGGTTGAAATATGAAATATTTTGATCTATAAATAAGATAACCAGATTTATCATTTACGAGATAGTGTGTATTAATCATATCATATAAAGTCAAAGCGAGAACTTTTGAATCAACGTTATTTATTTTTTTCCTGATTGAATGAAACGTCAACTTTTTAAAGTTAGAAAAGATATTAGAGATATCTTGTTTATACTTATTCATTTTCTGTTTAATAAAATAAGTATCGTATGTAGATTCATCAACGATATCGTCTGGTTTCTTAGAGTGAGCGCATTTGATATTATCACATTTATCGAATCCACAGAGATATGAGTAATCAGTATCTCCTACATGAAAGTCTTTCACTGTATTCTTTTGTGATGTTATGACGTCATGTGATACATTAATCTTGTCTTTAGGAAAGGATAAATTTTGTTCATTGAGAGCACAATCGATTGAATTTTCTTTAAGTAGTTTCTCAACATAAGCAATTTTCTTTTGTTTAATTTCAGCCAATCGATATATTCGCAGGTCAACTGTTTCTTTTTCCTTTTTATTGAATGAATGACATATAGCGTGAAAGTATATAGTAACATTGCGTTTTTCTTTTGGCAAGTTCATATGAGAACAGAATCGGACGCCTCTTCCAACGATTTGTTCAATCTTATTGAGATTGTACCATGGTTCGAGAATGTGAACTTCCCGAATGCCTTTGAAATCGATACCTTCTGATCCAATTTTAGAGACGATGACGATTTTAATTTTGCTACCGTCTAGATTATTGACGTTATTTATTGCTGCAATTTCTCCGATATTATCTGGTGATAATTCTGCTTTTGTAGAAATGATGACGTAGTTTCCTTTTGAACCTTTAGAAGTCTTAGAGACGTTTATATCTTTTGTAATATTTTTGCCTCCATATTTAGTGTATCCTTCGTGTTCAAGTGCAATTGCAAGAGGAACGATACCGGATGAGTAATATCTTGAATAAATGAATACGATTCCTTCTGATGATTTTACGTAATCAATGATTGTTTTTATTTTTGGGGAATATTCTTGAATATATTCAGGAGATAGTATTTCACCAAATTCATCTCGAATTCTTTTATTGTATGAGTATTTGTTCTTATTGAAATCGAAAATCTGTGAGAACCCTGAATTTCCGAAAGAGTCGTTTGGATACACAATATTAGCGATTTGAGTCAATTTTTGTAAAGAGTTATTACCTTCATTATCAGCGTCAATATCTTCGATATCGATGTCCATTTTAAAGTCTTTCGAGTCTTTAGAATCTTCTTTAAGCAACGTATTATAAACTTTTTTTTGTTTTTCACTCATGAGAGAACCGACGATTTCTAGATATTGAATGGGTTTGATTGTTTTGTCAGCTATGTCTTTTGTAGGGAATGATGTGATTAAATTTTTATCATTGTTTATACTGGGGAACAATCTATATGGGAACGTATACGGATTTTCACCTCTCATATAGGAAACAATACCTCTAAATGACTCGATGATTTTTTTTATGCCTTTTTGCGTGATTTCGTTATTAGAATCAAATAAATCAGATGTTTTCAATTCGGGTTTCTTGCTGTTAATCAATAGGAGATTCAGTGTCCAAATGATTTCTTTTACATCATTAAACATGGGTGTAGCGGTTAAAAGAATCAACTTGACGTTTTTCACTTTTTGCATAAGTGTTTTGAAAGCGACGGATATCTGTTTCTTTCCAGTTTCAGATGGATTACGCAAGTTATGAGCTTCGTCTATAATAATGAGTCTATTAGAGAACATATTTGACAACGAATCTGTATATTTCTTTTCTAATTTTTCGGGATCTTTTTCTGTTTTAGCTATTTTATTTTTAATTTTTTCCATGAGAATCGCAAGTTCTTTATAGCCGATGAATTCGTATCTTTCATTAATAATTTTATTGATTTGTTTTTCTAAGATGACTGGATCGTTTTCAAAAACTAGATCTGGATATGACGTTCCAGTACATAATGACGAAGAGTGTTTTTTTGCATCGTATTTATTGATATCGAATATTTGTTTCTTGAAATTATCGATCAGGTTCGATGAAAGAATAACGAGTATTCTTTTATTATAAATAGAATGATATTGTTCAGCAGTGGATATAGCAGTACATGTATTATGAGTGACGATGAAATTATCAATGACATATCTATGGTTTGAATCTAATGTAAAGCCAAAGTATTCATCTTTTCCAACATAATCTATAGAGAAAGATAAAAGGTTATTATGCGATTCTATAATTTCAATCAGGGAATCATCTTCGTATTCTATATGATGTCCTAATGATTGAGAAATAAATTTGATATCTTTGATGACAGGTAAAGAAAGTTTTTGTTTTGCCAAGAATGTTTTTTTCCATACGGACAACATGCCATTAAAGAAAAGTTCTCTTATTTCGAAAGCCGCATAAAGGAACACTTTTGAAATTCTTTTATTTTGTAAAAGCGTATTTTGACCTTCACTAAATGCGATTGAAATGAGTTCTTTATCATCGTTGATATGTGAATATTTAAATGACTTTATAGGTACAGTATAAAGATACCAATCATTTTTATCTTTATCTTTAAAATTTCCAATGAAATCTTTTACAGGGATTTCTAATATTTGTTCTGAGTCTTTCTTTTTAAGGCATAAGATGTGTTCAGAATTGACGACGAAAGATTCTTTGTTATTGAAAGTGATTTTATACATGTGATCTATTCCATTTCCGAGAGAGATGACATTTCTGGGTTTAGAATCGTCTCCCATGAGTTGATCACCGATTTTGATATGTTGAACGAGTTTCCAAGTTCCATCGAACATTAATATGGGAGTATCTTTTGCGTGACATTTACCGACACCTACGCCATGATACAACAATAGACTGTTATAGTTTGTATTTGGTGACAGAAAATTCTTGATAAATTGTTGATTTTCTGTGAGTTCGAACTTTTCATTAGAGCATTCTTTCACGGTATTATTATTAATGATGAACTCTTTTTTATTTGCTATTTTTTTATTGAATGCAGGATCAGAAATGGATGGATAAAAGACGAGACCATCGTGTGATTTTGGTCGATATTCTGGAATAGGAATATTTTCAGCGGATTTGATGAATGTTTCTGTATCGTTTTCAAAATAGAGTTTCATTAATTTTTTGTATGTATCTTCCATTATATTTTGAAAAGGGAAAAAAAGACTCTTGTTATTGAGAATGAAGATTATTGTATCTACTATATTTTTTTAACTTTGATATAAAAATCTTGATCATTGATACCCCAATCGCGGAAGTCTCGAACTCCTTCATTAGGACCGAGTGTACCTTTAAATGCTAGTCGATGTTGATAATTAAAAAGTTCGATGTAGACACTTTGATTATGTATATTTCTAAGTGAACTAATCCTTCTTCTACCTGATACAAATGTTTTTTTTCCATCATTTCCAATTGTAAAAGGAATATCGTATGTTATATTTCTCCAATATGTATCTTTGAATAATCGAATAATCATTCCACGTCCAGATGATTGATATATAACTTGTTTGAGATTATCAATATTCATCTTAGATAAAGCACTAAGCGTTAAGTTTTGATTATTGATTATTCCAGCAAGCCATATATGTCCATTCATGTAATAGTTATAAAGGTTCCTTTGTTTATTGTTGTTCCATCCTGAAATTGACTCTGAATCCATGTTAAGAAGATCAGCAGCGTCATTTAATAAAATTTCTTTAATAGATATATTACGAGAATCTCCTTCACATATGTGATCTAATATTCTCTTTACATCGATATTATTATAGGATTCCAAATTTTTCCAATTGAGATCAGTGAGTACAGCTATCAACCAAACTGCTGTCCATCGATCATAATTGATCCATTTATTAGCAGGCTTCTTTGCATACCATTTATTGATAAGATAGCATTTATTATAATGTTTCTTTTCTTTTTCTGAATTATAATTGCAAAGGTCCAACATTTGTCCGTGAATATATTTTTCATATGCACTTCCAATAGTGACTTTATTCAATTTTTGATTTAGATTATCGTTATAATATTTATTTGATGTTCTAGAAAAGTATTGTTTGACTATTTCACGATAAGTATTGATATCATTTGGATTCATTTTTTCAAAAGAGTCTTTAAGTTCAAATCCAGCAAAATTTGTCTTACAAGTACAATATTTATTATAACTTGTTCTGAAGTTACTATAATATTTTTTACATTCACCTAAAGCTTCTTCATATTCTGTACTTCTATTATTACAAAGAAGAATATTATCATTGACATCCTTTTTAACATAATGAAATGCCGCTTTCAAGTTAACAATATCTTCTTTGATAAGTCTGATTTGTTTATTAATCCACATGATCTGTTTTATTTTTTCGAATTCAAAATAAAGATAAAGTCCGTTGAGTATATTGTATAACATTTGCTGGTTGATAGATTGAATATCTATAGAAATAACGCCATCAGAAATCAATTGTATAGTTTTCGAGTTATAAAATGGTGTGATAGCATTTTCGAGTTTCTGTTGATTAAAGTCCAATACTTCTAAATTTCTATTGATGTACAACTGAATAGGATTTCCTTTGAAAAGAGGTACATTCAAAGTCCTTGTTGATTTATAAACATTGAATATTCTATTATATTTCTGTGGTAAAACAATCTTACCTGAAAATGAGGTTTGCTCCATTTTATTTGTGATGTGATTTGCGTTACCAGGAACGAAACCCGCTAAAATAAACTTCATATATGTTGGCATATTTAAAAAGTTGATAGAGTCGTTGACATGATATATTTTAATGTATGATATGACATCGGTAAGGTTTTTATTTGTATTTAAAGCATTTTCTACGAAATGTTCTTTTTCATCTTCAACATATGTTGTATTTGTATTTGTATTAAATGTTTCCTTAGTGATTGAATTATTTTTGAAGCTAAAATGAAATTTCAATACGAGAATAGATACAAGTAAAATAACAACGATACAAAGGATCCATATTATTTTCAAATTCTTGTCATTCATTGATAAATATATAGTATATATACAGAAAAATAAGTATATCGCGAAAAAATCCGAGTTTAAAGATGTCACAATAATACATATATTATGGATTTCTACGAGCTTTTAGAAATTCCCCGTACAGCTTCTTTGGAAGACATAAAGAAATCATACAAAAAGTTAGCGAGGGAATATCATCCGGACAAAACGACAGGTGATAAGGAACTGGAGGAGAAATTCAAATTGATTACGGAAGCATATTCTGTATTATCTGATCCTGAAAAGAGGAGTAACTATGACAAATATGGCAAAGATTCTTTAAATAACCAGGGACCATTCCAAGAGGGTTTTAATTTTATGAATATGAATGATATATTCAAGAATATGATGTTTGATGATTTTCCAGGGTTTCAGAATACCCAAAGGAATGTGGATATGATAGAAATCAATATAGATATAAATGATATCTATTATGGAACGACGAAGCATGTCGAGTTTGAAGTGAATGATTTATGTGGTCAATGCAAAGGAAATGGAACGACTGATCCGAATGGTATTTTAAAATGTCATGTTTGCAAGGGTGCAGGTTCATCAACACAGCAATTGGGTCCATTTATGATGAAGTCTACTTGTGGAAGTTGTATGGGGAAGGGTCAAATAATAAAGAATGGGAAAGCGTGTTCTATGTGTTTGGGGAGGAAGACATGTTTTGTGAAGCGTAAGTTTGATTTAAAGATTCCCAAGGGTGTTCCGAATAATTTCGAGTTGAGAAAGCAAAACAAGGGTGCATATGATGAATCAGCGAAGAGGAATAATGATATTATTTTTAGGTTTATTTATAAAATCGATGATAATTATCAGATCAGTCAGAATGGTGATGTGACTTTCAAAGTGAATATAACTATCGACGAGTTACTTTCTGGCTTTTCGAAACATATAATAATATACAATGACTTGTATAAACTAAAGAGTAAATCCTATTTCAATCCGAATAAGAAGGTAGTGATAAAGGAAAAGGGTTTGAAATCTAATTCGAATTTAATATTACAATTCAACATATTATATACGGATTCATCTCGATTAGAGAAATATGCGGATGTATTGCGAAAGATTACAAATATTCAGTTGAACGAAAAGGATGGTGAAGACGAGTATATCATTCAGAATCTTTTGTGATTTTGATGGTTCCATCGATTAATCTCTGACCGATTCTTTTGGGTGCATTCAGATTGTAAGTGAATACATTTCCATCTTTATCGACGAGATATTTAGTGATTCCATTTTTATCATTAACGGAGCATTCGTGCATTTCGACGTATTTCGATCCTTTATCTTTTCTTTTTGTTTGAGTTTTATCTGTTGTCATTTACGAAAATAGTGGTAAAGATAACCAGAAATTAAAGCGAAAACAACAATAGAGATGGTTATGATGATCACTTTAGATTCTGTTTTGGATGATTTAGGTTGATTCAAGTATATAGTGTATGCATCTTTTAAATCTATTGTTTTCTTATTCAATTTTTCATTAACAATGTTATGTAAATCTACGGTCCATTTGAATAATGAGTCGGTATCTTTGAGATTTTCGTATGTTATTGGATGGATCTCCAAGTGGTGTTTATAATTGATAGAGCATTTTTCACAAGGTAATAGTTTCCATAAATTTTCAAAGAATTGTTTATAGTTATTCATATCGTCAGTGGAAGGAGACTCGGGATATCCTAAAGCGATGATATGAATAGATTTCCATAGACATGGACCCCAAATATCAGGTGTGATCATTTATATTAATATATATATTGTGATAAAAAAATGGTTTGATAAATTTTATGACACATGACAAAGTGTTATAATTTAAAAGATAAAATCTAAGATAATATGAAATCGAAAAAGAAATGAGTTCTGTGAGTTCTGAACTAAAAAAATCAATAGTGTGTGCAAATTGTGGGACACCGGGTCATGTTTATAAAACATGTAATCATCCAATTATAAGTTATGGATTCATTTGTTATCGTATAGTGAAAGAACGCATTAATATTTTGATGGTTCAACGGAAGGATTCTTTATGTTATGTTGAATTCATGCGTGGAAAGTATGATATCAATAATAAGACGTATATAATGCATTTAATATCAAATATGACAGAGGAAGAACGTTTTAATATAGTTGGTGGTGATTTCGTTGTGTTATGGAACGAATTATGGTGTAAAGACAGTGATTCTATAAAGAGTTATAACAAGGAATTTATTGATGCAAGGTTAAAGTTCAATCAATTACAAAGGGGGTATTATTTAAGAAATGGTAATGATCTTTTATTTTTTGATTTGAAGTATTGTGTGATGAATACTGTTTCATTATGTGAAGAATCAGAGTGGGGTTTTCCGAAAGGGAGAAGAAATGCTAACGAGAGTGATATGACATGTGCTTTACGTGAATTGAAGGAGGAAACAGGAATGGATTCGATATTTTTAAATATAAAGGTGGGTCAAAAACCATTCGAGGAGATTTTTTCTGGTACGAATAATAAGAGATATAAACATGTGTATTATATAGCTGAAATAACATCTCCAAACGTGGATTTATCTATAAATCCATCATGTAAAGAAATAAAATGTGTGAAATGGTTTGATATAGACGATGCGTATAAAAAGATCCGTGATATCAATGTCGAAAGAAAGGAATTATTAAAGCGATTAGAATTGATCACGATTCGTGAACGAGAAAAAAATTGAAATATGAAATAAGATCTAGTCGAATATTTAAAGAGTTAAGTGAATTATTCTATAAGAAATACAACAATGATAAAGCATCCGATAAATAATTCAAATGTTTCAAATGTTTCAAATGTTGGAATATTTAAAGATACTCCTTTTGCGAATGAGACGAGAAGGTTATATCAAGAACACAAGGAATACAAGGAATACAAGGAATACAAAGAATACAAAAAAAAGAAATCGAAAGAATTGGAACCAGGAAATGAACAAAAATGGAAAGAAAACAATGATTTAAGAAGTAATATTGGAACACCGATTCAACGTGAATTGTTATATAGGTTAAAGGATGTTCATAATGACAATCGTGGGAAGGTCAAACGTAATAGTATTGATGAGTTGAGAAAAAGTACTGAATCATGTCATAATATAGATGAATATGATAAAGAGATACATGTTTCTATATTGAACATGTGTGGGTATAATATATTGAGTGGTAAAAAGTAATAATCAACTACATTTAGGAAACATGTTTTCTTCATCAATATCAAATATATATGATGATGACGGAATTATATCTTCATATAATGTTTTGAAAAAAATCTCATACATGTCTTTAAAATATTTCGATGATTTTTCGAATGTATATTTGATTTGTTGTAAGAATATATCGTTAAATAAACATCTCATACTCTTGTATAAAAGACTAATGCGTGATTTATCCCATGATGTACAATTATCACATGTCATTTGTCCTTGAACAAATAATGTGAAAGCAAATAGGATAACAACACATAAATTTTCTTTATGAGGATTTTTAATCAGGAATTCTTTTTTTGCATTGATCCATTTGATTGTTTTGTCAACATCTGAGAATTGAAATGTAGGTAGAAGTCGTGATTTATTTGATTCTAGAGTATTTATAATATATATCAATAGATCTTGATTGTCTTTGAGATGAGTATTTGCTTTTTCTATATAATCGATTCTTTTTGGTTTAGGTGGAATATATTTCCCAGTGAATTTTCCTTTCATATTTATATATTAGACGGATTTTTTTGTGAATGGTAGAAATAAAAGGAAAAATTTGAAATTAAAAATTTGAATTGTATATTTACACATGATTTCAAGGGACGAAAGGAAAGAGAGTTTAAAACGTGATGACGAAGAAACGAGTACCGATCGTATTCAGTCTGCCATCAACTAGCTCTAATTCCCTTGGGTCGTCCTCTGGGTCGTCCTCTGGGTCGTCCTCTGGGTCGTCCTCTAGTTCTTGTTCGGAAGCATCATCTTTGACAGATGAGTCAACAATGTCTACGAGATCTAAACGAGAGCGCTTGAAGTTCACATTAATTCCACAGAATGGTTGTAAAGGAGACTTAGGAGACTACCATTTGACATCCAAGGAGTTATTGATGAAGAGACGCGAATCAAAGTCAAAGATACTCGAGGAGATAAGAATGCGCGATGACTTTACAAGGAAGAACTACGGAGGTAGGTATGATCATCGTCACAAGAAGTTCATGACACTTTTGGGATCAAACTTATCTCTAGATGAGAAACTGACTTTGCCATTGTCTGCTTATTCAGCAATCAAGTGAATTATCAAGTAATATTAATCGGTGAGTCATAGTTAAACAAATGTATTCACAAGTGTATTCACATTCAAGTAAGTGAATATTGATAGGATTGATAAAGCATAGAAAGGAAAGCCTTTGTGCTTTTCCTATTGCTTTTTCTTTTTCCTATTTCAATTTCTTTTTTCAATTTCTTTTTTCAATTTCAATTGTGATGTCGTAATTTCAATTGTGATGTCGAATAATGACTTTATAAAAAGAATATAATAACTCCTACGAGAATGGATATAATAGCATATATTTTCTTGAGATGTTCATCACGAAATATATTCTGAAGATTAGTTTTGACTCCGA
>JACCDO011703506.1_pt1 | contig 29929 bp, 30 predicted proteins | sample 7446101 | NCBI WGS metagenome assembly JACCDO01 (sample SAMN15323440, study PRJNA562643) | freshwater metagenome | isolation source: river surface water | place: USA:Blue River Watershed | collected 2017-08-16
GCCCCCATGTGGATGAGGTACGCATCGATAACATCGGTAATGTCATCGCCCTCAAAAAGGGAGTTCGCAATCCCGATGGAAAGCGCGTCATGCTGGCCGCTCACCTGGATGAGATTGGGTTTATCGTGTCCCATATTGACGAACAAGGTTTCTTGCGCTTCAATACGCTTGGAGGATTTGATCCGAAAACACTTACTGCACAGCGGGTCATCGTACATGGTAAAAAAGACCTAATCGGGGTTATGGGCAGCAAGCCCATCCACGTGATGACGCCTGAGGAGAAAACCAAACTTCCCAAGACCACTGACTTTTTTATTGACCTGGGCATGCCCAAGGAAGAAGTGGAGAAGTACATCACAATTGGCGATCCCGTCACCCGAGATCGAGAGCTGATCGAGATGGGCGACTGTGTGAATTGCAAATCTATTGACAATCGTGTAGCGGTATTTATTGTGATTGAGGCGCTGAAGCAGTTGAAAAACCCAGCCTACGATGTGTATGCTACCTTTACCGTACAGGAAGAAGTGGGCATCCGTGGAGCCAATGTGGCGGCACACAGTATCAACCCGGATTTTGGCATTGCGCTGGATACTACCATCGCCTTTGATGTACCTGGAGCAGCGGCTCACGAGAAGGTGACCGAACTCGGAAAGGGTACCGCCATCAAAATCATGGATGCGATGACGATCTGCGATTACCGCATGGTGGCCTTTATGAAACAGGTAGCCACGAAAGAAGCCATCTCTTGGCAGCCGGAACTATTGACTGCAGGAGGTACGGATACCGCAGGTGTGCAGCGCATGGGTAAGCAAGGAGCGATTGCAGGAGCAATTTCCATCCCGACACGCCACTTGCACCAAGTGATTGAAATGGCACACAAAAGCGATATCGCTGACTCCATCGCCTTGTTGGTAGCCTGTCTCGAGCAATTGGATACCCACGATTGGAGCCATTGAGTACCGAGAAGGGATAACCTTCTTGGAATAAGGAAATGACTTAATCAAATTGAACGACTCATGCCCATCCTCTCCTTTATCCTTTATTTCTTGACGCTCGGGTTCATTAGTTTGGGTTTCTATAAAGAGGAGCCCCAGCAAGCGGCTAGCGACTGGCAAGTGCTTTTCAACGGCAAGGACCTGAAAGGCTGGATCCCCAAGATCCACCACCACGAGGTAGGGGATAACTATGCGAACACCTTTCGTGTACAGGATGGGGCCATAGCGGTCAACTATGACGGTTATGGGGAATTTGAGGACCGCTTTGGGCACCTATTTTATGAAAAGTCTTTTTCGAGTTTTCACTTGGTTTGGGAGTACCGCTTCACGGATCAATTTGTGCCAAGTGCTCCCAGCTATACCTACCGCAATTCCGGTGTGATGTTTCACTCTCAAGCACCCGAAACCATTTTGAAAGAACAGGATTGGCCAATCTCTGTCGAATACCAGATGCTTGCGCGAGAAAAAGAGGGCGAACCCCGGCCTACCGGAAACATGTGTTCCCCGGGTACAACTATCGTCTACCAAGGAAAAATTGATCCCCGGCATTGCATCGATTCCGCTTCCCCAACCTTCGCTTGGGACGAATGGGTGAAAGCTGAACTAATTGTTTTTGGAGACTCTATCGTGCACCATTTGGTGAATGGAGATACGGTATTGACCTATTCCTTACCACAAATTGGGGGAGGGGTAGCCAATCGCTACGACCCAAAGTTAAAAGTCGATGGGACACCCTTACGTTCAGGCTACATCGGCCTGCAAAGTGAGGGACAAGGGGTACTTTTTAGATCTTTAAAAATCCGAGAACTCAAGTAATCTTCCTGCTCCAAGCACTTCTTGAAGCAGGAAGCACTGCTTTATCCCAGTTGCGCCAAACTCGCTTCCAAAGCCTTGATTTTGGCTTCGGCATCGGCCTGCTTCTTGCGTTCCATGTCCAACACCTGGGCAGGAGCACCGGCTACAAATCGCTCGTTACTTAATTTTTTGAGTACCCCAGCCAAAAAGCCTTGGGTGTATTCCAATTCCTTGAGGAGGTTGGCTTTTTCTGCTTCCACATCGATGCTGCCTCCCATGGGAACAAAGCATTCGTCGCCTTTGATGACAAAACTCATTGCCTGTTCTACCTGCTCTCCAAATTGAAGGGAAGAGAGGTTGGCTAGTTTGATCAATACGGATTCAAACTGGGTATAGACTGCCGGGTTTTGGGTTCGAATGCTGAGTGCTAGCGCTTCCTTTGGGGACATGCCTTTGGAAGCACGCAAGTTTCTGATCTGTGACACCACTTCAAACACCTGTGCGGCATCTGCGGTGATTTGCGAATCAAAAGGCTTGGATTCCGGCCAGGAAGCAAGAATCAAGGATTCTTCCACGGTGCGTTCCTTGATTTGATGCCAAAGTTCCTCGGAGATAAATGGCATAAAGGGATGAAGTAGCTTCAAAATATCTTCAAACAAGCTCAAGGTCTTGTCGTAAGTGGCCTGATCGATGGGCTGCTGGTAGGCAGGCTTGATCATTTCGAGGTACCAAGCGCAGAAGTCGTCCCATACCAACTTGTAGGTGGCCATCAAGGCATCTGAAATTCGGAATTTCTCGAAGTGCTCGTTGATTTCACTCAAACTTTGCTGGAATCGCTGCTCAAACCATTCGATACTGGAGGCATTGACCGAGCCATCTAGGTTGGGATCGATCTCCCATCCTTTGACTAGGCGAAAGGCGTTCCAGATTTTGTTCGCAAAATTTCGTCCTTGCTCCACCAACTTGTCGTCGTAGGGAAGGTCATTTCCCGCAGGGGAAGAAAAGAGCATGCCTGTACGGACTCCATCAGCTCCGTACTGCGCGATGAGATCGAGTGGATCAGGGGAGTTTCCGAGTGACTTGGACATCTTTCGGCCCAGTTTGTCGCGGACGATGCCCGTGAGGTAGACATTTTTGAAGGGCTTTTCGCCTAGGTACTCGTAGCCAGCAATGATCATGCGCGCCACCCAGAAGAATAAAATCTCCGGGGCAGTCACCAGATCGTTGGTTGGGTAGTAGTAGCTGAGTTCTTTATTGGGCTTGCCTGTGGTGAACACTTCCGTATCAAATACGGAAATAGGCCAGAGCCAGGAACTAAACCAGGTGTCGAGCACGTCCTCGTCCTGGCGGAGATCTGTCAGACTGTATTGGGTGCCGAACTGGGTATTTGCTTGTGCCAAGGCCTCTTCGGCGGTTTTGGCAACCACATATTCTCCATTGGGGAGGTAATAGGCGGGTATGCGGTGTCCCCACCAAAGTTGACGGGAAATGCACCAGTCGCGCACATTTTCCATCCATACCCGGTACATGTTTTTGAATTTGGGTGGGTGTAGCTGGATGACATCTTCCATGACTGACTTGAAGGCAGGCTGGGTTATTTCATCCATCTTGAGGAACCATTGCATGGAAAGTTTCGGCTCGATTACGGCATCACTCCGTTCGGAGTGGCCCACATTGGAGCGGTACTCGTCAACTTTTTGCAGGTGGCCTGCCTCGTCCAGCAGCTTGCCAATTTTCTTTCTAGCGACAAAGCGATCTTCTCCTACGAGGAGCTGTGCTTTGGCATTGAGGGTACCGTCGTCATTGAGGATATCGATGACCTCTAACTTGTGCTTGAGGCCAAGTTCGTAGTCGTTGAGGTCGTGTGCAGGAGTTACTTTAAGGCAACCTGTGCCAAACTCCATGTCCACGTAACTGTCTTCGATGATCGGTATACTTCGGTTGATCAGTGGGATAATGGCACGCTTCCCCTTTAGGTGCGTAAATCTTGGATCTTCAGGATTGATGCAAATCGCCACATCAGCCATGATCGTTTCCGGGCGGGTGGTGGCGATGGTTAGGAAATCATTGGGGCTGCCTTCGATGGCATAGTTGATGTAGTACAACTTGGATGCCACCTCTTTCATGATCACTTCATCATCCGAAAGGGCGGTTTGTCCTTTGGGATCCCAGTTGACCATGCGGATGCCACGGTAGATCTTGCCTTTTTGATGGAGGTCCACGAATACTGAAAGCACGGCATTGCTGAGTCCTGGATCCATGGTGAAGGCTGTTCGATCCCAATCGCAAGAAGCTCCTAATTTCTTCAATTGCTCCAGGATGATGCCTCCATATTTTTCTTTCCAGTCCCAAGCATGGGTGAGGAATTGTTCTCTTGTAAGGTCTTTTTTATCGATTCCTTTTTCTTTCAGGAGTTGAACTACCTTGGTTTCGGTGGCGATAGAGGCATGATCTGTACCGGGTACCCAGCAGGCATTTTTGCCTTGCATTCGGGCGCGGCGAATGAGGACGTCTTGTATGGTATTGTTGAGCATGTGCCCCATGTGGAGCACACCGGTGACGTTAGGAGGAGGGATGACGATGGTGTAGGGCTCCTTGTTTGGATCTACGCTGGAGGAAAACAACTTGTGTTCCATCCAGTACGCATACCATTTGGCCTCGGCAGCTGCCGGTTCGTATTTGCTAGCAATAGACATAGGTACAAGTTTCTTGGAGCTGCAAAAATAGCAGAAAAAAAATAGGGGTAAGGAGGGTGGAGGAAAAAAGGGGGACTTTCCCTTCCCTGTGAAATAAAAAATGCCGGGAAATAGCCCGGCTTTTTTTGTGAGTGTTTGCCTTATTTTTTCACAATAGGCAGCATTATTCGGCTTTGGAATTTGCCACCATGATGGATGGAGTTGTTGGCTACAATTCCTTTGGTTTCGTCGTAATTGTTACCTCCCGTATTGAGGTTTCGATCAAAGCGGGGGAAGTTGGAACTGCTCACCTCGATCCGGATGCGGTGTCCTTTTTCAAAGTAATTGGAGGTACTCATGGGTGTCAATTGGATTTCATAGACCTGTCCTTTTTCCATCCAAACCTCCTTTTCGTAGCCCTCTCGGTAGCGTACCCGTTGGATGGTTTCATCCAAGTTGTAGGCCGTACCGTCAGGATACACATCGATCAGTTTGATGGTTACATCGGTATCCTTGACATCTGAAGAGAGGTAGAGAACGCTTTCAATAAATCCAGAAACTTCTACGCCAGTCTCCAAAGGATCTGTGGTGTACACCAAGATATCTTCACGCAGTTCCATGTCCTGCTGGTCCATAGCCCCTCCCTGTACGGCATTGCCTGTACAGCAGACATTGCCTCCATTGGAGGTGACGGGGTTCATGGGGTCGTAGCGGTAGTTGTCTTGACTACTTGCTTTGGGTAGTTTGGCCACCAACTTACCATCGCCGTTTCGGGTATTGGCTGATCCTTTGGAATCCAAGAAGAAGGGAGTCATCACCGCTTCTTTGGGTGGCCAGACGTCCGAAGACTGCCATATATTTTTACCCATCGTGTAGTAGGTGACCTTGGGGAGCTTGGCGATGGTGTCGTTATCCTTCCCTTTTAGCCAGCGGTCAAACCAGGCCGTAATCACTTCGTCGTAGTTCCAGCGAGCATCTCCCACACTTCGCTGACCAATTACCGTGTTTTCGGTAGCACGAGTAAAGGAGCAGTGCAACACAGGAGCGATGACCAAATACTGGTTGTCCCGAGCCATCTGGCTGATGGCATTGGTGCGAGCATGGTTATAGAGTGCAATGTTAGGAGAGGAAGAAACATCGTACCAGGACACAAACCACATGCTTGGGGTATCGAAAGGCATGTTGTCATGGTACAATCCACCTTGGTACCAGCGCGGATCATTGGGTTTGCGGGTGATCATCTCCTCATAAATCCCTTTCGGACCATTCACATTTTTAATAATATCCTGTACAGGTAGGTGGGAGAGGGCCGCCTTCCAGTCCACTTTGGGGTACTCTGGAGCCATGTCGTAAAAGCGTTGCAAGCGAAGCAAATCTTCTTGCCCAATTCCTGCTTGAAGTCTCGGGGCTAGGGGATCGTGTTGGGTGCCGTATAGCCAAGAGGTAAAGAGCATCTGTCCTGCACCTCCGCGGTACCAGTTGCCTTGCTCCATAAACTTCCCGATTCGGCCAACTCCCGCACCATAGGCTTGGGGTACCAAGGCCGCTAGGGCAGGGTGTTGCAAGGAGGCGGCGGCCATTTGCCACTCTGCAGTGGAAGAGCAACCCAGCAAACCGATTTTGCCATTGCTCCAAGGCTGTGCAGCCATCCAATCAAAGGCATCGTAACTATCCGTGAGGGGCAAGCCTAGGATATCCCAGTTGCCCTCCGAGAAAAAACGGCCCCGTTCGTTTTGCACGACATAGGCATAGCCTTTCTTGACCCATTCCAAGGCCGTTTGCATCGTGCGGGAATTGAGTTCCCCATTTCCATAGGTATTGAAGTTGTAGGGTGTTCTGGAAAATACAATGGGTACGGGTTGATCCCCTTTGGGACGGTAGATGTCCGTGGCCAATCGCGTCCCATCTCGCATGGGCATCATGACCTTCTGCTCGATTACTGCAACTTCGTCCAGCTGAACGACTACGGATTTTTCCTGCGAAAATCCAGGGAGAACAGTTCCCAGAAACAGGAGGAGCGTTAAAAGAGAAAGAATTTTTTTCATAGGGCTTATTGATAAATGGATGGGATAAATTTTACCTGCTTAACCTTGGTCTACTTCAGGAAGGTGAAATTAATCGATATCAAGATAAGCGAAATCAACCATTATTTATTCGGGAGTGGTAAAATTTGGGTGCAACAAAAGTGATTTTTCATCATTAATGCGCTGAAGTCAGCACGGGGAGTTTTTTGATTACCCTGAATCTGGCTACCTTGCACCTACTTAAATTTTTACACATGAGCACTAGCCCATTTCCACTGTTGACTACCTGGGTGGAACTACCTAAGAATACGGACTTTACGATTTATAGCCTTCCTTTTGGGGTGTTCAAAAGCAAAAAATTGAGTCCTCGGATCGGTATGGCCATTGGAGATCAGGTGATTGACTTGAGCATTTTGGATCAGGAAGGATTCTTTGCCAACCTGTTTCTTCCAGAGGGGATTTTTTTGAAAGACAGTCTCAATGAATTGATCTCTTTGGGTAAGCAGAAAACCAAAAAAATCCGAGAGCGGGTGCAGCAACTTCTTTTGCAAGAAAATGAGGAGCTCAGAACCCATTCTGTCCGAGGAAAGGTGCTGATCAAAAACCAAGAAGTGGAGATGCTTTTGCCTGTGAAAATTGGGGATTACACCGATTTTTACAGCAGCATGGAGCATGCTACCAACGTGGGGAAGATGTTTCGTGATCCAGAAAATGCACTGCTTCCCAATTGGAAGCATTTACCAGTAGGCTACCATGGCCGCGCTTCTTCCATTGTGGTGTCTGGTACACCCATCCGTAGACCCAAGGGACAATTTAAGGATGCTTCGATGGACAAACCGTCTTTTGGACCAAGTCGGAGCATGGACTTTGAGTTGGAATTGGCCTTTATTACGGGGAAGTCTACCCAACTAGGAGATTCCGTATCTACCAAGGAAGCGGAGGACTACATTTTTGGGATGGTCTTGTTCAATGACTGGTCTGCACGAGACATACAAGCCTGGGAATACGTGCCTTTGGGGCCGTTTTTAGGAAAAAATTTCGGATCCTCTATTTCTCCCTGGGTGCTGCCTTTGGAGGCCTTGGAGCCTTTTCGCATACCTGGACCGGTACAAGATCCGGAAGTATTGCCCTACCTGAAATGCAGCAAGGATCACAATTTTGACATTCAATTAGAGGTAGGACTGCAGCCTGAGGGCCAAAAGGAAACAAAGATCTGTACCTCTAATTTCAAGTACATGTATTGGAACATGGCCCAGCAACTGGCACATCACACGGTGAATGGATGCAATATTCAAGTGGGGGATGTGATGGCTTCGGGAACCATCTCTGGACCTACGGAGGATTCCTTTGGATCCATGCTTGAACTGAGTTGGCGAGGGACCAAACCTTTGGTACTCGATTCTGGGCAAGAGCGCAGCTTCTTGCAGGATGGCGATACCGTGGTGATGCGGGGTTTCTGCGAAAAAGATGGAATTCGAGTTGGCTTTGGTGAAGTACGCGGCAAGCTCTTACCTGCAATCTAACGAAAAATGGTCTCTAGAAAGAGACCATTTTTCGTTCCTGGGTTTGTATGTTATTTTTTGGAAGGAACCAGCGTTGCAAGTTTCTCAGGCTCGTCGGTGGTGATGAAATCCACGCCCAATTCAAGGAGCCAACTCATGTCTTCTTCTTTGTTGATGGTCCAAGAGTTGGTGGTGAGGCCGAGTGTCTTGGCTTCAGCGATCCACTGCGGCATGCGGCGGAGGAGGGAGATGTGGTAGTCGAATCCAAAAAATCCAGCTTCTTTCAGCTCCAGTGGAGTTTTGTCTCCGTTCAAGTAGGCCACCTTGGCTTTGGGGTCGGTAGCGATGGCTTTGACTCCACCCTCGTAGCTAAAGGTGATGTATTCCACCCAAGCTTCTGCGCCCAGTTCCTGTACCGTTCGTACGGACAATTCCCCCACGCGCTCACTTCGAGTGCTACCCAATTGAGAGGGTTTAAATTCAAGAATCAGTTTGGTGCCTTTTTGGGTCATCCCTTCTGTGAGGTAGGCCTTGAGCGTGGGTATTTTTTCTCCGTTTGGAAGGGTTTTGGTAAGTAGCTGCTCGTAGGTGGAGGTTTCGATATCCATCCCTTGGAAGTCATGGTCGTGGTTGACTACGAGTACCTCGTCAGCCGTCATCCATACATCAAACTCGCTTCCTTCACAGCCAAGACGAACGGCTTCACGCAGGGAGGCAATTGAGTTTTGAGGCAATCCATTCGCTTTCCAAGCACCGCGGTGGGCGATGATTTTGTTTTGGTGGAAGGTAGATTGGGCCAAGATTGTTTGTGAAAAAATGGTCATCAATAGGATAGAAAGAATGATTTTTTGCATGGGAGGGAGGAACTAGATTCTAGATTTAAATGTAACAAAAATCTCAGGAGGGTGAGGGAATTGCTGGTAAACTTCACCAAAACTTAATCTAGTGGATTTCCATGATTTTGGTCAATACAAAAAAAAACGCCCTGAGAACTCGGGGCGTTTTGTGATACTCATCGGGCTTAAGTGATTACTTAAATCCCAAATCGACCAATCCCTTGTGGCTAATTTTGATGGCTTCCATGGGGTCCAGACCAAAGGTTTGGTCTTGCTCCACCAAGTAGAATTCCATTCCAGACTTTTCCTTCTGGGCAAGGATGGATTTGAAGTCGATGGTACCTGTTCCTACGGGAGCAAACTTGCCCTCTTGGTCCATGTCCTTCACGTGCCAAGCCTTGAATCGGCCTGGATATTTTTCGAAATAGGTAAGTGCATTCGCTTTGGCCTTAGTTACCCAATAGAGGTCCATCTGGAAGTTGACCCATTCTGGGTTGCACTTCTCGAGCAATACATCTTCAATGATAGTGCCGTCAGCGAGGGGCATAAATTCAAAATCATGGTTGTGGTACAACAACTTCAATCCAGCTTTATGGCATTTTTCACCAATCGTATTCATGATGGTTACCAGTTCGTCTGCAGTACCTTTCATGCCAAGGGTATTCGTAGCGGGATCAACGGTAAACATGCCCATAGGCGGCACAGGAATCACAAAATAAGTAATGCCCGCTGCCTTTACATCGGCGATGAGTTGGTCTGCATTTTCCAACGTCACCATGCCCATGTGAGCGGAAATGGCGGTTAAACCGAGTGAGTCAAGTGTGGATTTGAATTCGGCTGGAGTCATCCCATAAAACTTGCCTTCGGCATAGTCTGCAGACTCTACGTAAGCATAGCCCGCATCGGCAACTGCCTTGAGGGTCGCTTTTGGATTGGAAGCCATGGAATCGCGCACGGTATACAAGGCAAGTCCGCCAACTCGATCTGTGGTTTCAACCACGGTTTCTTCGGTGGTATTTGCTGGACCGCAGGACACGAACCCAAGAGCAAGGACAAGGAAGATGGAGAGAGATAAGGTTATTTTTTTCATAGGATGGGCATTAAATAGAATCCAATATACTGATTTCGAAGTGAATTGAAAGTTCATTTTTTAGGAATGGAAGACCAACTCCAAGATGGTCCTCATTTAAAGCCGAATAGTACGGGAAAAAGGAAAGTCACAATGGCCGTCCACAACAAATAAATGGGTAGGTAGCGCACTAGAGTAAACCCTACTTCTTCCAGTTTACTTTTTCCAAGTACGGTCCGGATCAATTGGCGAGACACCATCACCAAATGAACCAGCATCACCAGGTTGACACCCAGTACAGCCAGACGGTTGGGGGTAATGCCCCATTCTGAAATTCGGAAGGCGATGGCAGAGAGTGCGATTCCATTGACCAGCAAGGTGGTGAGCGAAAGAAATACGAGAATCCAGGTCATGTAGCCCACTTTTTTCTCGGAATAGGATTCGGCAACCGAAAAGAAAATCAGGGCCATGACACCGATCAAAAGCAGGTTGAATAGCAATAGGAAATCACGGTCGTTGTAGGGGTCTTTGCCCGCAAAGACAATCGCCACCAGGTAGCTGAGCAGCATCAGTAGGACCAAGGGACTGAATATTTTGGCAACGATGGGGGGTACCTTATTCACCAATTCTGGGTTGGTCTGGGTAATGAGTGTGGCCAGCAACGGCGCTGCCGCTAGGCCGTATACCGCGATGTATTCAAAATAAAAGTCTTCGATGGAAACCCCAATGAGTCCAAATAGCGGGATGGTGATTCCAGTCAGTAGGCCGCCTGCAAGGAGAAGGATGCCCCCCACGATAATGGTTTCTCCGTTGTAATTGAGGTAGGAAAGCCGCTTACCCAGGTCTTTCAGATTGGCACCCGAATAGACAAATCCAAGCATCCCCCAAAGAAATAGCGGGAGGTGGATGCAGGCTAGAATTAGGGTGTCGCTGGTTTCCGCTTCAGGCAGAAAATTGATGTAGCCTACTGCTAGAAGGGTGGTGATTAAGGGAACTAGGACAGCCGAAAGGGGCAATTTATTTTTGCGAATAAAATAGGCGTAAAGGAAGGGAAATACTACGAATCCCAAATTGCGAGGGTAAAAGAACTCGTCTTTAATGTCGAAAAGGGCTGGGAATTTGGCTAGAGTACCAGCCAATAATGCGGCTATCACAATGAATTGCCAATCTCCTTTGGATCCCCATTGGATTCCATCCGACTCGAAGTGGAGGCGTTCGTACCAGGCATCAGCCAGGGGGTTACCCTTTAGCGAGGGATAGAGTTCGGTAAAGCTGCGGGTAAAGCCAGTTTTGTTTTTTCGGTAGAGCTTTTCAAGTTCGGCCGGTTGGTCGAGGAGAGATAGGATTATTTGATTCATAGTAGGGTAGGGAAGTTTTAAGTTAATGATTTTAAGGAAGATTCGATTAATTCCAATCACCTGTAAGGGCAAAGGCAAGGACAGCACTGATCCAAAGGGCTCCGATGTAGGCTATTGTACTAAATAGTAGGGCAAATAACTTTTTTTTGCCCTGGGGAAACCAATGGAAGCCCATCAAATAAAAAAATGAACCTCCAATTGCCCCTCCTGTAGGAATGAGGATACTTGGAAAAAGCATCCAGGCTTCAAATTGTGGTTCTCGACTAAAGATTACAAAAAGAATCCAGCTCAGGGGAAGTGCGGCTCCTAGACAAGAAGAAAGGAGCAAAAGGTGATTAAAAGGGGGGTTTTTCATTTTAAAGTACTTTGATTTTCAAAGTGAATAGTTAAATTTTTTTAGGTCTTATTTTTTTGAATGAGTGCTTCAAGGAAATCAAGATGATCTTGAAATGCTTTTTTTCCTTTTGCTGTAGCGGAGTAAGTAGTTAAGGGCTTCCTTCCAGCGAATGATTTGGACACTAGTAGGTATTCTACAGTTTCAAGTTGCCGCAGATGAGAGGCTAAATTCCCATCGGTCACCTGCAGAAGTTCTTTGAATGAGGTGAAGTCATAGGAGTCATTGACCATGAGTATAGTCATGATACGCAAGCGAAGGACATTGTCAAATACCTTGTCGTATCCCGCTTGTGGATCAACGCTCATGTCTGTAATACATCATGGCCCCGTATAGGATGTGCAAGATTCCAAAACCAATTGCCCAAAAAAGAAGTCCGAGTGAAGGTACAAATGCCGCAAGGACGCCTAATGCAAGTTGGGCCCACCCCAATTGCTTTATTTCTCCTAAGGTAAAGGAAGCAGCCTGACTAAGACCCAATCCATAAAATAATAGCGTACATGCAGGTATGAGTTGAAAAGCCCCTTCATGAAGTAGGGAAAAACTAAATAGACCTCCCAAAAGCACAGGAACAAAGAGGGAAACTGAAAATCTTCGGCTTGCAGGATTCCAAAATGGCTCTGTTTTTTGGATACTTTTTCTTCTGCTAAATAAAAATGCGGATGCTACTGCTGCAACTAAAATGGATAAGGCTAGAAAAAGTATCCGGTAAAGCAACTCTCGAAAAGGCAAAATGAAGGATTCATTTCCCCAAGTAGAATAGGGAAAGTAGAGCCAATACCAAGCTATTCCTGCGCCAGCTATTGCATATAGCCCAGCTAACACTCCAGAAAGCCCACTTAAGGATAGGAAGCGCGTGCTGCGCTCCATCATGGATTTGATTTCTGCTAATTCTTCTTCCGGTTTTCGCATTTTAAAAGTACTTTGAAATACAAAGTAAATTAATAATTTTTAAAGTGCATCCTTTTTTGAAAATTATTTTTTCTAGGCCCAAAACGACAAGAAGCTCCTCTGGGGAGCTTCTTGAACGGTTTGATCGTGAGATTTGCTTACTGAAATAACTGTGGAGCAAATTGGCTAAGGTACACCCTCCAGTTTCTCCAAGTATGTCCACCTTCCGATTCCACGTAGGTATGAGGCATGTTCATTCCCTTCAATTTGGCCAAGTACTCCTGGTTGGCCTTGTAGAGGAAGTCTGTTTTGCCAATGGCGATCCAATACAATTTGTAGCCGTTGTCTTGCTGTGTTTTCAAGGTTTGGTCGAAATTGCTGTACACGCGACCAGTAGCATCTTCTCTTGGCATGATAGCGGCGGAGAACAAACCGATGTAATCAAAGGTGTTGGGGTAGTAGCGGGAGATGTGCATGGTATGAAAACCGCCCATGGAAAGGCCAGCAATGGCACGGTTCTTTTTCTCTGCCTTCACGCGGTAATTGCTTTCTACAAATCGGATGATGTCTTCAAAAGCGCCTTCGTAGGTGCCATCCATGGTTTTGGGGATCATAAACTGGGGCTTGTAGAAGTTTTTGCTTCCCTCTCCAGGGGCTCCATCTTGGATCACGTTGCCATTGGGCATTACCACGAGCATGGGTTTGGCCTTGCCTGCAGCGATCAAGTTGTCCAGGATTTGAGCTGTTCTTCCCAGGTTAATCCAGGCTTCCTCATCGCCTCCAGCCCCATGCAAGAGATAGAGTGCCGGGTAACTTTCCTTGGAAGTTTCGTATCCAGGAGGGGTGTATACCGTCAATCTTCTGTCCATACCAAGTCCTGGGGAATCGTACCATCTACGGCTCACGGTCCCATGTGGAATGTCATTGGTTTTGTAAAGTTCTCCTTGACCTCCACCGATTAGGAAGAAGTTGGTGGCCGTACCCACATCGCGAATCAAGAAGGGATTGCTCGGGTCGGTAGCGGTGAAGCCATCTACCACAAAGGAGTAAGCATAGAGTTCAGGACTAAGTACGGGGGTTTTGAAGGACCATACTCCATTGGCATCTTTGGTAAGTGTGGCCTTTCCTGGTCCATCCATTTGACCCATGGGGGTGTCCATTTTGACGGAAGGAAGAAAATCTCCGGTTACCTGTACTGCCTGTGCATTAGGAGCAAAGAGGCGAAAGGTGACCGTGTTATCTGCATTAACTTCTGGGGAAACAATGTTTTGAGCTTGGAAAAGGGCTTCTTGTGCAGAAGCGGCAAATCCTAAAAGGACAGTACTCATTACGAGGGTTAGAAATTTTTTCATTTTGATTTTGGGTTTGAGCTTGCGTTCAAGTTAAGCAAGACCTGAGGATCTGCAAGGAGATTTTTTTTGAGTGGATTTCAAGGAAAAATGGTAGAGGAAATGAATGGAGATTATGGAGTGGATTGACGCTTCAATTTACGTATCTTTAATTAGTTGGCTTATAACTCAAAAATTAACAAGATGAGAATCCTAACCCTGAAACTGACCCCACTCCAATTTAAAGAAATTGAGGAAAATGCTGTGATCAAGGGAATTTCAATGGAAAAGTACAGCATAAAAGCGGTGGCGTTTTACAATCGCTACACGAAACGAGACCAATTAGCCAATGCTTTTGCTAAGGCAAGTGCTCTTGTACGAGCATCTTCCATGGAAATTAATGCTGAATTTGATCAGTTGATTGAATAGGAGAGTTTTCTAGATAGGAATAGGCTAATTTGGAAAAGCCTGACCGTGAAAAAAGATTTCGACAAGTTCTTTTTACCTGCTTTCGAATCCCCTCAAAAACTTCATTTGTCAATCCCCACTGTCCACGGTATCTTTGCAGTTCAAGCAAAATTTGAAGCCGTGGCAACTAAAACCGTCAACGTAGGTTTGGTCCAACTATCCTGCTCTGGGAATGTGACCGAAAACATGCAAAAAACAACTGCAGGCATACGCGAAGCCGCCCAAAAAGGGGCGCAGGTCGTGGTCCTACAGGAACTCTTTCGCTCCCTTTACTTCTGCGATGTGGAGGAGTATGATAACTTCAAATTGGCTGAAGCCATTCCAGGACCATCGACAGAAACCCTAGCTGCCCTTGCCAAAGAATTGGGTGTAGTGATTGTCGCTTCACTTTTTGAGAAACGCGCTGAAGGCTTGTACCACAATACCACCGCCGTTCTCGATGCAGATGGAACTTACCTCGGTAAGTACCGCAAAATGCACATCCCCGACGATCCCGGCTATTACGAGAAATTTTACTTTACCCCTGGCGACCTGGGCTACAAAGTATTTACCACCCGATTTGGAAAAATAGGCGTGCTCATCTGTTGGGACCAGTGGTACCCAGAAGCAGCGCGCATCACTTCCTTGATGGGCGCGGACTTCCTGGTATATCCCACCGCCATTGGCTGGGCCAAGGCTCAAGATGCTGCTACCAATGAGGAGCAATATGGCGCTTGGCAGACCATACAGCGCTCCCATGCGGTGGCAAATGGCATCCCCGTGGTATCGGTCAACCGTACAGGAGTGGAGGGAGAAATGCAATTTTGGGGTGGTTCCTTCGTGGCCAATCCTTTTGGTCGCGTAACCTATCAAGCCCCACATTTGACGGAAGAAGTTCATGTAGAAGCCTTGGATTTGAGCGGTTCCGACCGCTACCGCACGCACTGGCCATTTTTGCGGGACCGTCGAATCGATTCCTATGCGCCGATTACCAAGCGTTTTCTTGACGAAGAATAAGCCATGAAGTACCTTTTCCAACTGGCCCAAAGTGGAGCGGTAACCCCCGCCTCCCTCGGCTACTATTTTCCAGCAGAGTTTGCTCCCCAAGAGGCCATGTGGCTCAGCTGGCCCCATAAAGAGGAGAGTTGGCCTGGAAAAATCCAGACCATTTATGCCCCCTATGCCCAATTTGTCAAAGAAGTAGCCTCAGGGCAAGAAGTCCACATCAATGTAGCCGATGTGACCATGCAAGCCTTTGCGAAGCAACAGTTGGAACTGGCAGGAGTTCGCATGGATCGGGTGCAGTTTCACTTTTTTCCGACCAACGATGCTTGGTGCCGTGACCATGGCCCTGCCTTCTTGATTAATCCTACAGCAGCCCTTCCAAAGGTGCTTGTGAAGTGGAACTACAATGCTTGGGGTGAAAAATATCCCCCGCATGACCTCGACAACCAGATTCCTATCCACATCGCGAAGGAGTTGGGCATCCCATACTTTACACCTGGCATTGTGATGGAAGGGGGGTCGGTGGAATTCAATGGAAAAGGCACCTTACTTACCTCCAAGGCCTGTCTTTTGAATCCCAATCGTAACCCACACCTCAACCAAGCCCAGATTGAAAAATACCTCTGTGATTATTACGGGGTGCAACACATTCTTTGGGTAGGGGATGGCATCCTGGGAGACGATACCGATGGACATATTGACGACATCACCCGATTTGTCAACGCCGATACGGTAGTCACCGTAGTGGAAGAGAACAAAGCGGATGGGAATTACGAGATCCTTCAAGAAAACCTTCACCTGCTCAAGCAGATGCGATTGGAAGATGGGAAGCAGTTGAATGTGGTAGAACTTCCCATGCCGAGTCCGGTGATTTGGGAGGAGCAGCGATTACCGGCTTCCTATGCCAATTTCTACATCGCCAACGAGGTGGTGGTTGTCCCAACTTTTCGAGATAAAAACGACCAAAAAGCCTTGGATATCCTGTCCGGCTGCTTCCCCACACGACGTGTGGTTGGTATCGATAGTACCGACATCATTTGGGGATTGGGTTCTTTCCACTGCTTGAGCCAGCAGGAACCAGCGGTGACCTCCTAGTGCCTAGCAAAAAAAAAATCCTGCTCTGAAGGGCAGGATTTTTCGATTTTCTGAAGGTTAGTAAAACAAACACGCCTCGTTTTTGCTTTTTATACAAAATTACTCCCATGAAGCAGCCTATTTTCGCCCTCTTATTCTTGATCTTGATGAGTTCCTGCGGGGTACTACAAACCCAGCGAAACAAGAATATTCCTTACCTATCGGCAACTGCCGATCTTCCAGAAAAAACCTTGAATGTTTTTGCGCCCAAGAAGGCTAAAAATGCACCGGTTTTGATCTTTATTCATGGTGGGAGTTGGCATAGTGGTAGAAAAGAGATTTATGATTTTATGGGCAATCGCCTCGCTGCAAAAGGGGTAGTGTCGGTCATCATTGATTATCCCTTGGCACCTGCCTACCAACTTCCAGCCATGGAAAAAGCCAGTGCGCTGGCTATTCAATGGGTGAAAGAGAACATCGCTTCCTACGGAGGTGATCCAACGAATATGTTTGTGTCAGGGCACTCGGCTGGAGGACATTTGGCGGCCTTGGTCGCGGTGAAGGACGAGCCTTGGAAGGAATTGGGGATGACCAATCCCTTGAAGGGCGCTATTCTGAACGATCCTGCAGGCTTGGATTGGTACTGGTTCCTCACTGAACTCAAAGAAAAATACAACAAGGAAGACAACTACGATGCCTTCACGGCTGATCCTGCGGTGTGGAAGACCTATTCACCGATCTACTACCTGGAATCTAAGGAAATCCCGATCTTGCTGATGGAAGGGGAGTTGACCTATCCTGGCATCAAGTTGACCGTGGAGCGCTTTCGCAAAGCTGCGGAAGAAAAGGCTTTGAGAGTGGACTATTCCTTTTACCCCAAAACCAAGCATATCCCGATGGTAACTCAGTTCTTCTTTCCTTGGAGCAAAGGGTACAAGGATGTGTTGAAGTTTATGGAGGTAGGGCAGTAATTGGAGTTCCTTTGGAGTGTTCCAAATTTTTGGTGAACTTTAACCGAGAAGTCGGTTTGATGTCTTTGTATAATGCATGAAAATTAGAGCGCATTTCCCCATTTTTTTAGGTATACTGATTCTCCTGCTTGGAGGATGTTCCCTTTTTTCAGAGGAAACTTTCCTAGAGGATGGAAAGAATATCCGCATGGTGTTTGATGAAGGATTGCATGAGGACCCCCGATTTAGACTTCCCAAAGATGCCAATGGCTATTATTACATGACCTTGACTAAGGAAGGTCAAAACATTCAGCGAATATCCATGCGGCTTTTGGATGGAGATAAAATTGTCGATACCAAATGCTGTGGGCCTCGTCAGAAGATAACTTGGAGTAGCAACCTTTATTGGTGGATACTGGCAGGGGATACGGTAGCCAATATCACCAAAACCTACTTCAATGAGTTTACTGGTCAACTTCAATACTCCAATTTGCCCCCTTTAATCAACTGGAAAGATGAGTTGGTGCCTACTATTAATTCTGCGGCTTATACCGATGAATTTACCGGTCGCGCCAGTACAATGATTGCGCCCATTGGAAAGATGAAAGGAGATACCCTGACTGTTTATGCGCGCTACAACCACAGCATTTCGAGTTTCAAGAAAAGTTCAAGTTTTTACACTTCTGTGGGCTCTTTAGAGATTGTGGACTCTGTAAAAATTGTGTTGAGGTGATTGCTTTTCTTTAAACACGGGAAGTGTACTTTACATTAGAGCGCTAAGTCATCCTTCTGCAGTTAATTTGATGGATTTGAATTCCAGCAAACATGCGCTAGATTTGTCAAGGACTCACCCTCCTTTTTCATCTTGCCCCACCCAATCATGAATGCTTTGCATACATTAGGTTTACTTCTAGTATTGTTTTTTAGTTCCTGTACCCAGGAAGAGCCACAGCAGCGGGCTTCGGTACAGGCTGATAATTTTACTCCAACTGTGGCACAGGGGTACTTAATCCAACACAGTTATTACACCTTATCCTATTCCAATACGCACCGTCAGGCGGAGTTTGCTTCCTACTACCTCAGTCCAGCGAGCATTCAGGGTGGGCAGGACCGTACAGATGATTTTCGAGTAGACCCGAAGGTGAAGTCCAATCCAGTCAAAAGTACCGATTACCAAGGGTCTGGATACGATCGTGGTCACCTCTGCCCCGCCGCTGATATGGCCTTGAATTTGACGGCTATGTCCGAGACTTTCTTTATGTCCAACATGTCGCCCATGACTCCTTCATTTAATCGAGGTATTTGGTCCAAGTTGGAGGACTGGGTACGAGACACGGCTTTACAAGAGGGAGGTTTGTTTGTCGTTACAGGGCCTGTTCTTTCCAAGTCTTGTGGAGCGATCAAGCAGTCCATCACGGTCCCTTGTTCCTACTATAAAATTGTGCTTACCGGCGGATCGAATCCAAAGATGCTTGGATTCCTACTTTCCAATGTGGGTGCTTCTGGTTCGGTGCAGCAGTTTGTGGTTACCGTAGATGCCCTTGAGCAACAAACAGGAATTGATTTTTTTCCTCAACTGGAAGATGCAGTAGAGCGAAGTCTAGAGAGTAAGGTGAGTTTGTCTGGCTGGAGATTTTGAGTTTATTTTTAAGAGAAAAAATAGTTTAATTACCTTCATTTTAAGGCCTTTTTTATAGTTTTTGCTGGGTTCTTTACCCAAGTTAAATTAACAGAATCAATAGGATGCAATGGTAGTTAAATACTATTAGCATAATTTTTTTTTATTATGTAAAATTTATTTTTCTATATTGTTGAAGAAATAGACGTAAAAGTTAAACGCGTAATCAGTCCTTCATTAGTATTCGTAAGACCATCAAAACAAAAAAAAGAATATGAAAAAGACCAGGATTTTTGTAGCCATGACTTTGTTCTCCCTCTTGGCTAGTTGCAGTGCACCTACTTTGTGCGAATGTTTAACAGCCCCAGGAGGAGACCCCGCCAATGATAAGCCTTCTGGTTGCAAGGATGTAATTGAAGAGCGATATGGAACCACAACTCCTACCTTGGAGCAGATGGAAAGTGATTACTACAACTGTAAAGAAAATTAATTCCTATACCAGATTTTTATTCAATTAGTTAAAACCCACCTAACCTTTTCCTTATGAAAAACCTTAAATTAAGTTTAGCCTACATGCTGTTCATGTTGTTTTTAATTTCCTGTGGTGGAAGTTCAAATTCAGAGAATAGTTCTTCCTCAGATTCAGAAGTTTCTAGTGATTCAAATGATCCTTGTGAGGACATGAGAAGTTATGATTCAGGAGTTGAATATGGTACCAATGATGTAAAAGGAGCCAGAGTAATTGGTAATCCTCCTTCATCTTGCGCAGAAGTTCTTGAATATTATGATGATAACTACGACCAGGATTGCTTTTGCTTAGGATTTTATAAAGGTCAATCGGAAGGTTAACTAATGTTATAGAACCAATTCTGACTTTTAATTACATTCATTTAATGTTTTGCAATAAACTTTTTGTTTAAAAAGAATTGAAAATAAAGGATCCTTAAACAATAGAAAAAATGAAAAAACTAAAATACATGCTCTTCCTCCTAGTTTTTGGTGTTTTAACCGCCTGTGGAGGTGGAAATATCACTAAAGAAAACTACGATAAAATCAGTGAAGGGATGAGCAAATCTGAAGTTGAATCCATTTTAGGAGAAGGCGAATCGCAAGCCTCTTCTAGTTTTGATGGCAGTTCATTCGGAGGTGAATCTATGAGTGCTGAGGTTGTTACCTACGAAAGCAGCAGTACAAGCATAAAAATTATTTCCATCACCTACATGAATGGTATAGTTCAAGGAAAAGCACAAACTGGTCTAGATTAACCACTTATCCTATGAATGTAGACATTAAATGCATCAAGTGTAATGCGCTGCTCACCTTTGGTATGATGACCAAACAATCTATAAAACAAAGTGCAAAGCAGGCATTTGACTGGAAAGTTATGCTTGGTTTAAAGAAAGTGGAATGGATCCCAACCTGTGAACAATGCAACTGTAGTGGGAAGGAGAATTTTTGTTGTCCAACTTGCGGGAGTGCTGAAATCTGGTCTGAGGATATTCTAAAAAGTGGAAATATCACTCACAAATGTTCAAAATAAAAAAAGTGCTTTTCCTAGTAAGGGAAAGCACTTTTTTATTTCATTTTATCGCTTAGTTATTCGAAAAATGTAGTTTTTTGAAACCAAATTGTTACCTCTCTTATAATTTACTTGAGATCTTTTGAATATTCCATAGTTCTCAGTTTAATTAGGGAAAAGTTTAAAGGGCCATGCGAAAATACTTTCTTATTAGTTTATTATTTTTCAGTGGGGCTTTTAATTTTTTAACTGCAAGAACAAATTCTCCAGACACGGTTTTAGTTGGAGCCTATGTTTCTTCCTTGCATGATTTTGATATTGCAAGTAATTCCATTAACGCTGACATTCATCTTTGGTGTCTATACGATGATGAGAATTACTCTTTCGAAAATGAATTGGAATGCCTTTACTGCAATGAGTTTAACCTTACCGGAACAAGCGTTGAAGAGTTGAATGGGAAGAAGTGGTTTTATACCAAAGCTACGATTGACAGTAGACAAAAATATGTAACGACTAATTTCCCATTTGACACCCAAAAAATTGTGTTTGGTTTTGAATCATCTGAATACACTACGGATGATTTCGTGTTCAAATCTGACATTGCCGGCTCAAAATTAGATTCTATAGTTTTAAGCCAATTTGATGAATGGGAGATTCAAAACATTGAATTTCTTAGTTCTACAACCAATTACAATACCTCTTTTGGAGATATTGAATCCAGTCTCACCACAGTTCCCAAATTTGAAATTATCGTCACCATCAAAAGATTGAGTTCCTGGTTAATCTTGTTTAAATTAATTACTGGGATAATTGTAGCATTCCTTATTTCTTCCTGCGTTTTCTGGATTAAGCCTATCAATACGGATCCGAGATTTGGATTGTGTGTCGGTGGTTTGTTTGCAGCGATAGGTAACAAGTACATTGTAGAGAGTATCGTCCCTTCAACGAATGAACTTACCCTTTTGGATTACTTGCATAACATCACGTTTATCATCATTTTTTTAATCATCATCACGTCGGTATTTTCACTATTTTTGTATGAAAAAGGAGATGAAAAGTCTCAAAAAATTTCCGGAATTATTGACACAGTTTCCTTCTTCCTTTTTTTATCCATTTACGTTTCTTCTTTCACTTACCTAATTACCCAACATTACCAATTTTAGACAATGAGAAATCATTCAGTTGATTTTTTTAGAGGCATTGCTATTTTGATAATGGTTGCTGCTAATTCCTATCCCTATATTTTCCCTGATCTTCCTTGTCCCATGCTGATCAGGGTTTTGTTTTCCACTGCTGCACCTATTTTTATTTTTTTAAGTGGTGTCTCTTCAAGGCTTAGCGAAGAGAATGGAAAATCTATCCTGAAAACTTTCCAAAGAATTTATCAAGTCTTGTTTTTTGCGGTCTTGATTGATGTCGTGATTTGGGGAATTATGCCCTTTTACACCATGGATGTGTTGTATCTGATTTCATTTTCTTTGATCACTATTCTAGGATTAAGGAGGCTGCCAGATTTTTATGCATTGCTGGTATTTGTCTTGAGTTTTTCATTGACTCTGTTTTTTGCGCAACAGTACAATTTCAGTTTGAATGAAGTAGGGGCATTTGAATTTGGCGATGATTATCTCTTTTTAGACGCAGTGAAGCATATTTTTATTGATGGTTGGTTTCCTATTTTCCCTTGGATAGGTGTTTCCATACTGGGTTACTATTTCACTAAGCATCGCCTAGTCTTTGGTAAGTATTTGAATCTATTCCTCCTGATTGGACTTGCGGGTGTTTCCGGCTTTCTTTTTTTCACCTTAGGAGGTGCCTTTTCATTCAATTTACCTAGAAGTAATTACATGGAAATTTTCTACCCAGTTACCCTTCCTTTTTTTATATACATGGGCAGCATTTTTTTATTAGTGTTTTATTTTATGCAGAAGAATTATTTAAGCCGCAATTACGTCTGCTTGCTTGGCACCTACTCTTTGGCAGTGTATTTCTTTCATGCCGTTTTGCTCAGGTTTTATTTACCAATTTTTGATTTTGGAGACCTGCAACTTAGTTTTTTTGAACTTTCTTTAATTTTTTGTTCAATCTTTTTGATTGTTTTTACTTATGTATTCCTGCTCTTTTTGTTCATAAAGAAAACTGGGAAAAAATTTCCAGTCATAAAATTTCTATTAGGAATTTAAGTCAAGGATATTGCATTGACTAGTAGATTTTACCAGTCGGTTTGGCAAATAAAAGTTGGAAGAGCCCTTTTCGAACTTTTTCCCCATCCGTTAGTTTCCTGTATATGAAAACTCTTATTTGGATAGCTGGCAGCGTAATCATTCTAGGTGGAGTGATTTCTTTTTTCTCCTTTCGGTTTAAAGGGATCGAGACGCCAAACTATAAAGTAATCAAGACCTTGGGGGATGTGGAAATCAGGGAGTATCCCCAAATGATTCTCGCACAAACCAAGTTGGGGGGCAAGCGCTACGAATCCAATGGAAATAACGGCTTCGGTGTAGTGGCCAATTACATTTTCGGTGGAAATCAACAAAAACAGAAGATTGCCATGACTGCTCCCGTGATCATGAATATGTCTGATACAGATGCATCCATGTCTTTTGTGATGCCCAGTCAGTACCAAATAGCAGACCTTCCTTCGCCCAACTCCAATGCCGTTAGGCTGGTCAGTCAAGGTTCCATGAAGTTGGCAGTCTTGCGTTTTGGTGGATTTAGTTCCGATGAGAAAATCGCAAAACATGCCCAACTCTTGACTCAGGTCCTCGAAAAAAATAACATCCGCACGAAAGGGTCACTTTTGTACATGGGCTACAATGCCCCTTGGGATGTAATCAACCGCCGAAATGAAGTGGCTTTTCAAATTGATTGATTGGTAGGCTTACTCTATTTTTAGGCTTTATCTAGAAAGTTTAATTGCATATTTCCCCATCCAGTTTTTATCGTTCCCCATTCTGGTTGAAAGTGGATGTCCCATTTTTTTAATTTCCATAGTATTAGTTTTTAACTTTTATAATTAAACACATTAAGGAAAATTTAAGGGGAGAATTATCCGACTCAGTTTTTAATAAGCATTTGAGAATAGAAAATGGGAAACTATTCAATGGAATTGGCTACCCTGCAGATTGGGGTTTATCAGGGAGCTATACGGATTTGGTAACCAAGCATTATAACATTTGGGCTTGTCGATAGATGGGGTAGTTTTTGGCTAAAAAGTGGAATTCGTTTAGATTGGATTGTAAATCATAAATTAAATGAAAAAGATATTTCTACTTCTCGCAATTGCTAATTTCATCGCTACATCTTCTTGTGATGTAAAGTTAACTGAAGAGACCGTAGATTCAGCTTCAATAATAGGAGAACCAATTAAAGTTGGGAATCTTTTAGTTGACCAAAATGATTTTACAAATAAAATTAAACGGAAAGATGCTAAAAAAGCTTGAGCTAGTCTTGGTCCGGGTTGGAGATTACCAACCCAAGATGAATCGAATACATTAGATCAAAACAAAGATAAAATTGGTGGTTTTGCTAGTGATGGCTATTGGAGTTCTACGGGGGAGTTCGGTGCGGTCTTCTATTGGTACCAGAATTCCGTTTATGGTTTATAGGTCAACTTCTTTAAAGGCAAGCACGACAAATCCTTTGTTCGTGCAGTGCGGGATTTTTAACATAAGTATCTGTACAGTATTGGTATTGAAATCTATAGATGGGCCTAGCCTTTTCACTAGATTCCAAGTTTCATACTAAAAAGATACGGCGATGACCGGCACGCTGAATAAAAAAGCAATGCTAAAGCCAGCGATAAGCATAGTTCCAAGGACAATAGCGAATTTTAATTTCACCTTGTGAATGATCCTTGTGATACCAAGTATAAACAAGGCAACTGCGAGCAGAGCGGTTAGCATTATAATCCTTTCATTTTGCGCGCTTAAGACCTCGCGTTCCTTTAGATATTGTATCTCTTGGTCCATCGCTTCCTCTTAAGGCAGGTACAATTCGTGAATGTAAGAAATACAATCTGCTGGTTGACTTTCTTGGTTCTCTTGTAGGTAGGGCAATGCGAATTTAATAGCTCATATGATTCCGCTGAATAATCTGAGTAAACGTCAATGCCTTGACTAAGTGTTGTTTGCTTATCTGCCTAAACAATCAAATCAGTCCTGTATTTAAGTTCGGAGGTTAAAAATAGAATGTTGGATTTACTTAAACCTTCCATATAGAAAGACAAAGCTTTATTGGCTTTTCCACCGAGCAGAGAAGATTGAACTACTGCCCAGGTAGTGATCACAGAGATGACTCCTAGGAGTACCACCACAGTTACTTCTTGGGTATATGGTTTGAAAACTTTGGTCATGTTAAGATTTTTACTGACTTACTGAGCTAGTTTTTACAATTGAAGGCGAATTCGACTTGACCTTGTGAATCGGTCGATTGTAATTCTTGTCTTTGGATAATTTGTAAATTAATTCTATCGTAAGTATAAAAAAAGCATGTAATCGTTAGCAACCTAGTCCATTTTTATCGATTTCTTTCCCTTCCTGAAGGAGTTGCTTCAAAAACAATCCTGAATTTGTGTAAATCGTATGCAAACAAAAAAGGAGAAACGATTTTTGACTTCGTTACTCCTTAATAAAATAGTTATTTATAATATTATATTGTAATGGATTTAGTTTGCTGAGTTTCATTGGTAAGTTCTGAAAATCCAACTTACCATTTTGGATCAAATTCGCCCTTAATTATTTTTATTAGATCCAAAATCCACCAAATTCCGTAACCACCGAGAGAAATTAAGAATAATAATCCACTCTTCCACTTTCCAACATAGAATCGGTGAATGCAAAAAAAGAGCATAACATATAACAAGACTTTATCTGATGCTTCCTTATCTCCTTTTTTGACAGTAGATGTTAAAAGTAAAAGTTCATTTGGATTGAAAGTTTCATTTGATGTTTCAATTGAGGTTATTCCCAATCTACTAAATTCAGAAATCAAGGAGTTTCCAGTTTTTAAAATATGATTTTGAATTTCTGGAATTGCACCTATGTTTTTCAATCCATCTAGTGAAATTCCAACCCCTGCACCTGCAACAGCAAGGGAAGCTATCTGGGTGAAGGCATTTGAACCTCTACCTGAACCGATTGCTGCTGCTCCTATGGTTAAACCTAATCCTACAAGGGCTTGAACTGCCTCAGCTTTTTTTCTTGCTTCTAGTTCAATATACAAATCTTTATATTGGCCAAGTATTGTTTTTAAAAATACAGATGCTTGAAAAATTAAATCTTGTTTAGTCGCTTCATCTGAAAGTTTAAGTGCTTTATCAAAGCAATAAGCAACTTCTTCTGGAGTTCTATTTATGTCTAGTAACAAATTCAATTTGCATACTCCTAAACCAAAAAATGATTGTGGATTTGCTTCTTTTTTTAAATCCTCATTAAAAAAAGCTTCAGCTTCTAGGAAGCGACCACCTTTTATGGCCATTATTGCCAGTTCATTTTCCATAATTTTTTTAAAATTTATTTCAATTATTAATTTGAATTAAATTTAAATAATTTTTATTAATTTTCTAACAAGCTTAAATTTTTTGAACGATTTTCCATTTCAAATTTTCAAATAAAGGGTCCAAGTTTTTTATAAACAAATTGAACAGTTAACAATTCTCACCTGTCGCGAAAAAACCTACAATTTCCAGGATTATAGGGGGGAAATTAATCTCTAGAAATTATACTCAAGAGGCAATTACTAGATTCTGCTTTGAAATTCAGTTAACCCCTTAATCAAAGAGCACTTTGTAAGTTAATTTGTATGCAAAAAAAGGAGTTACGATTTTCTATATCATAACTCCTTGCTAATCAAGTCGGGGTGACAGGATTTGAACCTGCGACCACACGCCCCCCAGACGTGTACGCTACCGGACTGCGCCACACCCCGATGTGGAGGGCAAATTTAGAATTTTCTTGAATTTTTTCCAGCATCCCCTCAAGAATCCCAAATCCCCGTCCCTAGTAAATTCATTTTCAAGAAAATAAAAAAAATTTCTGATCCAATCCGTGCTTTTCGAAGGCCCAATCCTCACCTTTTCCCCACCTTAAAAAAATCCAAAAATGCCTAAGCTTTCAAACTTGGCAGAAAAGGGATTAATCGTATCTTTGCCGAATTATTTACAACACACAACATTTACACGAGTTTATGGAACAAGCGCTTATTTACCTAGTCCCAGCATTGGGATTGGTTGGCCTTCTCATCATGGCAGTAAAATCTGCCTGGGTGACCAAGCAGCCCACAGGGGATAAAAACATGGTGGAACTCTCCGGCTACATCGCCGACGGGGCCATGGCATTTTTGAAAGCGGAATGGAAAGTTCTTTCCTATTTTGCAGTGATCGCAGGCATTTTGCTGGCCTGGTCAGGTACTTTAGTGCCTACTTCTAGCCCGATCATCGCGGTATCTTTCTTGATTGGGGCATTTTTCTCCGCCCTAGCCGGATACATCGGCATGAAGATCGCAACCAAAGCCAACGTACGTACCACGCAGGCTGCTCGTACCAGCTTAAAGCATGCCCTAAAGGTATCCTTCACAGGAGGATCTGTCATGGGTCTTGGGGTAGCAGGTCTAGCCGTTTTGGGCTTAGGCTCCCTATTTATCGTTTTCTACCAACTCTATGTGGTATCGGTAGGTGCCGGTGTCAATGGAATGGAAATGGAAAAAGCATTGGAGGTCCTTGCGGGCTTCTCCTTAGGTGCTGAATCCATCGCACTTTTTGCCCGTGTCGGTGGTGGTATTTACACCAAAGCTGCTGACGTAGGAGCGGATCTAGTAGGTAAGGTGGAAGCAGGTATCCCTGAGGATGACGTGCGTAACCCAGCTACTATCGCGGACAACGTGGGGGACAACGTAGGTGACGTAGCCGGTATGGGCGCCGATCTTTTCGGTTCTTACGTAGCCACGATCTTGGCTACCATGGTTTTGGGACGTGAAATTGTATCCGTAGACAACTTTGGCGGTATTGCCCCAATCCTGTTGCCAATGGTATTGGCAGGTCTAGGCATCATCTTCTCCATCATGGGAATGGCCTTTGTAACCATCAAGGATGACAAAGGAGATGTACAGAAAGCCTTGAACATGGGTAACTGGTCTTCGATCATTTTCACCGGTATCGCTTCGTTCTTTATCGTGAAGTACATGCTTCCGGAAACGCTTTCTATCCGTGGGTATGAATTCACCAACATGGACGTATTCTATGCGATCATCTTAGGTCTCGTAGTGGGTACCTTGATGTCCATCATCACCGAATACTACACGGCTATGGGCAAGCGTCCAGTGCTTTCGATCATCAAGCAATCTGCTACTGGACATGCAACCAATATTATTGGTGGCCTTTCTGTAGGGATGGAGTCTACCGTTCTTCCTATCCTGGTTTTGGCAGGGGGTATCTATGGAGCGTATGAATTTGCTGGTTTGTACGGAGTAGCCATCGCTGCTGCGGGTATGATGGCTACGACTGCGATGCAGTTGGCAATCGATGCCTTCGGACCGATTGCAGACAACGCAGGAGGTATTGCTGAAATGAGCCAGCTACCTGAAGAAGTTCGTGGCCGCACTGATATCTTGGATGCAGTGGGTAACACCACAGCAGCGACAGGTAAAGGATTTGCGATTGCTTCTGCAGCCTTGACTTCCTTGGCCTTGTTTGCAGCCTTCGTGGGCATTGCAGGCATTGATGCAATCGACATTTACAAGGCTGACGTATTGGCCGGTTTGTTTGTCGGCGGCATGATTCCATTTATTTTCTCCTCCCTAGCCATCGCTGCAGTAGGTAGAGCGGCTATGGACATGGTAAATGAAGTGAGACGCCAGTTTCGTGAGATTCCAGGCATCATGGAGTACAAGGCCAAGCCTGAGTACGAAAAGTGCGTGGAGATCTCTACCAAAGCATCTATCCGTGAGATGATTGCTCCAGGAGCGATTGCCTTGATTTCCCCAATTATCGTTGGTTTTGCCTTCGGTCCTGAGGTATTGGGCGGTATGCTTGCAGGTGTAACTGTTTCAGGGGTATTGATGGGTATGTTCCAGTCCAACGCCGGTGGCGCATGGGACAACGCGAAGAAGTCCTTCGAAAAAGGGGTAGAAATCAATGGTGAAATTTTCTACAAGAAATCTGAACCACACAAGGCATCCGTAACCGGTGATACGGTAGGGGATCCATTCAAAGATACTTCTGGTCCATCGATGAATATTTTGATCAAATTGATGTCTATCGTTGCCCTGGTCATTGCTCCACACATTTCTGAAAAACCCCACGGTGCCGCTGAAGCAGGGGCGATCAACAAAGAGGTGAAGAAGGAGATCAAGATGGTTGATGGCAAGGAAGTGGTAGAGGAAACTGTGACCATTACCAAAAACCAATAAGTCAACCAATAAATTTAAGAAAGACCCTCCCAGAAGGAGGGTCTTTTTTTTGTGGCTTTTCGTGGGTTGATTTTTTAAAAAAATGTAGCGCACCTCCGGAGCGCGCCCTAAATTGATCTTCCTATTTTTCTATTAATATATTGCCCACTCTGGGGCAAATAACTGAATCCATTTATTCAAGATTTCATTAAATAATTAAAAACTGCTCCGGAGGAAGTTTACCCCGCAGCATTGCGGGGGATTAGGTTAATAGAAAGAAGATAAAGAATAAAGTCAGGCGTGCTCAGGCGAAGTACAATTATTTGGAATTATCTAATGCAGATTCGAGATTAGAAATCAGTTTTTACAGCAGACAATCGGAAAACAAAACCATGAACCTGTTGACTAGAATTCCAACTAGTTAAGGTTCTCGTTAAATGGCATTATCTTGCTTCTAGTTCCTCGTAAGAATTGTACCAAGTCCCATTCTCTCGGAAGTATGCTCCAACTTTCAGCACTACATCATATCGCAATTATTTGCTCGGATTATGTCCTTTCCAAAAAATTCTATACCCAAGTCCTTGGATTCAAACCAATTAAGGAAATTTACCGAGCCGAAAGACGTTCCTACAAGTTGGATTTGGAACTTAACGGAACCTACCTAATCGAGCTTTTTTCTTTTCCCGATCCTCCCAGTCGAGTCACTGGACCGGAGGCCTGTGGACTTAGACATTTGGCTTTTGCCGTTGCGGATATTCAAAATGAAGTCGAAACTTTGACTAACTTAGGAATTAAGGTAGAACCAATTCGGGTCGATGAACATACAGGGAAGAAATTTACTTTTTTTTCGGATCCGGATCAGCTGCCAATTGAACTTTACCAAATCTGACAATGGCTGAAAATAAGACCCAACCCACTACTGCTTCCGTAGATGCGTATTTGCTCTCCACTGCTGCTCCCAAAATGAGAGAAGATGCGATGGCACTCAAAAAAATCATGGAAGAAGAGACTGGAGAGAACGCCGTGATGTGGGGGGAGTCGATTGTAGGCTTTGGTACCTACAAATA
>JACCDO010182294.1_pt1 | contig 29926 bp, 34 predicted proteins | sample 7446101 | NCBI WGS metagenome assembly JACCDO01 (sample SAMN15323440, study PRJNA562643) | freshwater metagenome | isolation source: river surface water | place: USA:Blue River Watershed | collected 2017-08-16
CAACAACTACAGTATTACCACTATTAACAGTAATAGTTGAATCTGAAGAGTCGCTTATATCAGTTAAAGTAACATTAATAGTGATAGTATCACCACCAGCAATTTTTCTTGAATAAAGTTGACCACCACCACCACCGCCAGCACCACCATTATCACTTGTTTCTCCCGCTTTTCCACCCGCAGCCTGAAGAGCTATATAATAATCTGTGTTTTTGTCACTATCGGTGATCTTAATTTTGAAATTTTTAAACGTAGAAGTATAATATATAATATAATATTTCCAACACTTAACATCCAGGCCATCCGCAAAAGTAACTGTTTCACCAGTTATTGGATTCACGCAACTCCAAGATGTTATTGAAGAAGTTTTACCTTCGCTATTTGTCAATTTAAAAGTGACCATTTATAATATATATTTAGAAATTTAAACTTACAAATAATTAATTTCTAAATATATGATATAATATGCCTTCTTACGGGTTTTTTTTAAGTAATGTCTGTCAGTTATTGAGACAAGGAGTTCCTCCTATTGCCATTTATAGATTTTTTCATCAAAAAATTGCCGAAAAACAAGAAAAAAAATACGCAGTGATCAAATTTATTTTAGACAAAATAGATAACAAAATCAGAGAAATACATGTAAACACACAAGACGCGATTGAACTCAGAATTATTCAGGAGAAATCAGACATGTTAAATACGATGAGACAAGAAATACACGATGAATTATTCAAAGATGATAGTGATTTTTTAGACGCAGTCAAAAAGGTACTTGAATGGAATTCAATTTCAAATTAATTTTATTCAGTGAGTAAAGATTTTTACTAATCAAATTATATAATTTGTATTTTATAAATTATATAAATAACCGCAAATTATTACTTGTGAACGCTTATTTTAAATTGTTTGGGTGTAAATTTTTGGTTTACCATTTTTTTATTGACGACTTCTAATATGTTTTTTTTCACCTTTTGTTGTTCCTCTTGAACTACATCACTATGGACTATTTTTTCAAATTTGCGTTCACCATTTTTTGCGCTATAAAATATATCTCTGCGTTTTTTCGTGCAATACTTACAAAAACATCCATTATCTATATAATGTTCCGCCTGAATATCATTGATATGTTGATTTTCTAAACACAATATCATATAAAAACTGTATTCATTACTGGTATATGGTAAAAAATTTGCACACAATTTTTTCTGCCAAGAATAAAAATAATTGTTTCTCTCTTCATCGTTATAATAAAAATTCAAATATTCGCACCTTTTAATATCTTCAAAAAAATTCATTGGTAGCTTGTATTCACGCTTAAATTTATTATATAACCCGCCTATTATTTTGGTCTCTGTTTTATAATCACTCACTAAAACTACTTCTGACTGAAAAATCTCAGAAAGAATAGTATTCCATAAATGAGAATCACACAATCTCAATTTAATATATTTTACATTGTTAACTTCCTGAACCGTATATTTTTTTGAGAAATCAAACGGAACCGGATTAGGTATGTTATATTTGTTAAAATAGTGGTCTCCATTTTCTAAATGCGGAAATAATTTATTAAACCGTTCACTAACACGCTGAACAGAATAGTTATTAATGTTTTCCTCTGTATTATTAAAATGATATGGTGAAATTTTTTCAAAAAACTCTGACATTTTTCTCTCTATGGGAGTCCTATACACATCTATAACATAGACATTTTTGCCATTTTCGCTTAAATATTGTATGATTTCATTTATAGTGATGTCATTTATTCCAGTCAAAACACTAAGCATAACCTCATCGTGTATATGAATTATACTATAACTTTTACCCAAAGAAACCCGCAATGAAGAAACCAACGTAGTTGATCCGACCTTTGGAGGGGTATATATAAAAATATAATTTTGATTATCAAATGTAAACAATTTGTTGATTGATTCTAAAATAAACCGTTTTTTATCTGTCATAATAAGTATTATAATAAATATATCTAATTTAAAATATAAAATTAAATGTATTACATTTATAAAATGGAAGCTATTTTGGCAGTAGATAGTAATAATGGTTTATCAAAAAATGGAATAATACCTTGGAAATCCAAAAAAGACTTGTTATTTTTCTATAAAAAGACCAAAAATAACATTGTAATAATGGGGAAAAACACTTATTTTTCTATACCAGAAGAAAATAGACCGCTAAAAAACAGGCTAAATATAATACTAACTAGAACCCCTAGCGAATATATAATGTCGCCGTATGAAGAGCCTATAGAAAACAATGTAATATTTACAAATGACGATAAAATATACGAAACGATTATGGCCAATAGAGAGAAATATAGCATGTTATATCCGTCTTTAAGTAGTAAATTCAAAATATTCATAATTGGCGGATTACAAATTTACGAAAGATTTTTACCCTTATGTCAAACCGTATGGGTTACCTATATAAAGACCAATTATCACTGTGACTTAGTATTTGATTACGACTTTGAAAAACAATTTAAAGAAACAATTATTGAAGAAGACGATAGTTTGAAAATCGTTGAATATGTGGCAAAAAAATTGTAAAATAAGTATTTGTATTTTACAATAAAGAAATAGAAGATGAATTTTTTATATTTATTCAAAGACCGAAAATTACACGGTAAGAGTTTTTTTAACAAAATGTTTATTCATATATTTTTGAATAGTAAAATAGGTTAATTCTTGTCCATCATTCAAACCCAACAAATCCTTTAAAGTATCATCTGGAGTGATTATTTGACTGTTGCTTTCATTCTCCAAATGATGTGATTTGATGTAAGAAACGAGCGCCTTAGTTACCTCAGTTCGGGCAATTTCGGTTCCTTCTTCTTTGTTCATGAAGTCGCATAATTCTTTAGTAACCTTACTTGGTTTTGCGAATCCAGATGGTCTACGATTTCCCTTATTTTTGTTTTTAGTAGCCTCTTTTTTTAGCCCCTTCATTTGTTTTTTGACGCATTTCTCCAATTGTTTTAGATTTTGTTGAAGTGCAGATATTTGTGATTTTACTATATTTAGTCCAGAGACAATACCGTCAAATTGTTCGTATAATTCCATACCAGTCTGTTCTTCTACCTTTTCAATACTTATCGCGTTAGTCATTCTATATACTACATGTATCAAGATAACTTTAAATAGATTTGTATAAATATTATTTACATTGGTTTATAATATTTACATTGGTTTATAATATTTACATTGGTTTATAATATTTATTATTTAACGGCGATGACGACGGGAACCCTTTTTATGACGACGGGTCTTTCTTCCCTTTGACATATTTCTACAAATAGGACATCCGCAATTTGGTTTGTGTCCATTTGATCTTCTAGAACCACGTCTCTTGCGAGTTCCGCCTACAGACTCTGGTGCGACTTGTCCCTTTTCTGTCGCATCTAATATATCATATTCATCATCAGACGCTGGAATGGGTGTTTTTGGCGATACATCTAATTTATCTTTGGCAACCAAACCTTCATCAATATCACCACTCATTCCTTTTTCAATATCATCGTCATCTCCACCCTTCTTATTTTTCTTCATATTTTTACAAATAGGACATCCACAGGTGGCTTTATGACCATTTCCTTTCTTTTTACGACCAGCTTCTTGAACATCCGTGATAATTTTTTTGTCGTCCATATCTCCTCCTTTCTTGGCATTTTTCATATTCTTACAAATTGGACAAACACAATTAGGTTTATGACCATTTTTCTTTTTAGAGCCGCCCATTTTTTGTAATTCTCTCTTTTCAGCGTCTTCTTGATAACCTCCTCTTTTTGCCTTGTTTTTCATATTTTCGCATATATGACAATCACAATGTATTTTATGGCCATTTTTTCTTCTAGCACCACCTAACTGAGCTTCAGTATTTTCCTTATTTTCACTCATTATATATTATTATAATAAATTAAGTTTTTCAAAAAATATCTAATTAATTTATTTTTTGAATTTATTTACACTTCTAAATTTTTATTTTGACTCTGTAGAACCTTGACGAGGAGGTCTACCACGTGGTTTACTATCGGTCTTGTTATTTACTAAAGTCCAACCCTTTTTGTCGCCTTCTCTAGGACCTTCTGCCCTAGGACCTTCTCCTCTAGCTCTTGGAGCTCGCATTGACGCGGCGTCTCTAGGAGGTCTTGGTTGTCTTGGCATTCGTGGTTCTGCTGGAGATTCTTCGGTATTATCTGTTTTGTAACTACTTCTGGCAATTTTAAACTCGCGACGGGTTTCACACATTAATTTACCGCCCTTAATTCCATTCACTTTTGCCGCTTGCCATTCATGTGTTCCAGAAGTTGTCTTGATTAAATTGAATTCCACATATTCTCCTTGGACTAAATATTTGTATTGTTGGTTCTCAACACTAATTGCGCTGTGATGGATAAAAATATCGGAACCTGAACGTTCCCCATCGGTGACAGTAATAAATCCGTATCCAGCTTTGTTATTGAACCACTTAACGCGACCAATTAAGCGTTCTGAAGGTGTAACATCGTCGTTGTTAGATGACATATTATAAATTATAATGCCGCTTTATCTTTATATAGTTTACAAGTAAAATATAATTTATTCTACATATATCTGGTAGTAAAAATTATAATTTATAATAAAAACCGTCTTTGTGTTTCAGAAAGTTTTTATTCTTATATTGAAATCTTAACAAATAATCATGTAATATATTTGATAAAACAGTTTGAACACATAAAAACTTGAAATATGGTGCGCCGATGTCAATTAAATAATGTAAAATCTCGCGACATAATCCTTGTTGCCTATATTCTGGAAAAAAATAAATACCATAAATGGTAATGACGTTGTAACGAGTTTTTAAAAATATTAGCTCTCCGTAATCACATTCAAAAGCTACCTTTCCATAATCATATTCCATATAATTTAAAAAATAAGTATCTATAATTCCTTTAAAATTTTCAAACGCGTGTTCCATAGGAGTAGTAAAATATATTATTATTAATAGAATAATATATTTAAGCCTTAGATTGAGTAATATAGTATACATGAGTTAATACAAATCTTTCTAAATCAGATATATTTGTCGTATCTACATCGTTCATGTCTATTTTTTTAAAATCATACAATTCTATATTATTATAGGCAATATACTCAAAAATAGGTATCAAATTAATAGATTCTGGTTCTTTTACATTCTTTAAATCTACATTATGATCTTTTGCCATTTTTCTGACATAGTTAAAAATAACCAGAGCAATCATTTTAAGACGCTTGTCTTGTTGTTTTTCCGCCCGTGTATTTACTAATTGAAAAACATTAAAAACGGATTCAATAAATTCACTCATTTTATCATATACTCGTTGACTAGATGTTTCTGGCATTTACATATATGTAAATTATTGTTTTTAACTAATTTTTATTATTTTATATTTTATTCGTAACAACCTTCTCTCTTAAATTTATCTATAATCTCTTTGTAATTTGGTTTTTCCATAAAATCCAGATTTCTAACGTATTTAATATAATCGGTTAACACCTTGGGTAAATTATCGTCTTCAATTATAGACAGTTTTTGCCGTATTATTTTTTCGTTATGACCTGGTATTTGCCATGGTAAAAACCCAGAATATAAATAAATCAACATATAACCAAGTGATTCTAAATCATCGCGTCTACTAAGCTCTATGAAACGGTGTGCGTTTATACTGGCGTATGTTTTGCTACCAATTAAATTATGCACTGCCTTTTGTATTATATGTTTTCCAGATGGCTGTATATAAGATTTACAAAATCCAAAATCAATAATGAAAATACGTTTGCTATCGGCATGTAAACCTAGTAAAAAATTATCCGGTTTGATATCTCTATGTATTAAACCCTTCTCATGTATTGTCTTTAATAAACACAAGATATTTATACCTATTTGTAAAACAAGTTTAAGAGAGAAACAATCCTTCTTATTTTTTATCGTCTGCAATGATTCTCCCAGTAAATTTATCACCATATAATAATTACGTTCGTCTTTCCCAAACCATTTTACAGTAGGAATACCTGGAATATTATTTAAATACTGATATATAGTAGACTCATTTTTTAATAGCTTGGTTTCATTGGCAATAGGTTCAACTTTTATTGCCACAAATTCTTGTGTTCTTATATTTTGCCCTTTATATATTGAACCAAACGAACCCTCGCCTATTTTATCCAATAATTGGTATTTATTATTTATATATTGATTTATGAGGTCCATTAATAAAATAAATAAATAATGTTTAAATTGTATTTGTTAAGAAATGAAAGGATCTAATAACAAATTTAATAAAAAAATGAATTTAAATATTGCGAAAATAGTTATGTATACAGCAAAACAATGGACGTCAAACAGATGGACACAAAACAATTAGATGAAACGCAAATTATAAAAAAACCACTTGTAAAAAAACGCAAACCGAAAAATACAGAAACTACAAAAACATCGCTAACTGAAAATAAGGATAATACGATACAAGAACAAAATATGGCACAAGAAATAGAAATGAATCGTATATATAACGAAGATTGCGTAATAGGTATGAAAAAAATACATAGTGAAAGCGTGGACATTATTATTTGCGACCCACCCTATAATATCGGTAAAAATTTCGGTAATAATAGCGATAAGCAACAAATGGATGACTACCTATTGTGGTGTGATCAATGGATTGCCGAATGTTTAAGAATATTAAAACCAAACGGAACACTATACATTTATGGGTTTAGTGAAATTCTGTCGTTTATACGGACACGATTATCGTGTAATGTACGATGGTTAGTCTGGCATTATACTAATAAAGTAACACCTTCTCTTAACTTTTGGCAAAGAACCCATGAAAGTATATTATGCTGTTATAAGGATAAACCTATATTTAATCGCGACGATGTAAGAGAACCATATACAGAATCCTTTCTTAAAAATGCCGCAGGAAAAGTAAGAAAATCTACAAAAGGGCGATTTAGTAATGGTGAAAATGAAACGATTTATAACGCACATGAAGGAGGCGCACTTCCTAGAGATGTAATTAAGGTTCCTGCCCTGGCTGGAGGCGCAGGTAAAAAGGAACGCGTTGACCACCCAACACAAAAACCATTATCTTTATGTGATACATTAATAAAGGCATCAATAAACAAAAGCTCATCAACCACAGTAGTGGTTCCATTTGCTGGTTCCGGTTCAGAATGTGTTTCGGCAAAAAATAACAATATTAATTTTATAGGGTTTGAAATAAACAATGATTATATTAAAATAGCAAACCAAAGATTAGAAACAACAGTGGAAGACGAATAAAAAATATATACAAGAAATTTTTATTGTATGAAAACTTTTATTGTATGAAAATTTTTATTGTATGAAAATTTTTATTGTATGAAATTATCAAGTTCTGAAATATTTTTAATGGGGGTCAAATAAGGCAATATTTCATTTTTAGTTACCCACCAACCTTGTTTACCTTGAAATGTTACTATTTTTTTGTCTCTCATTTCGCCCATAAGCATAGATTTCGTAATTCCCCATATTTTGAACCCTTGAAAATCAAGAAGAACAAACAAGGCATACTCATAATCGTGATCTGGCTCCAGATGTTGCCATTTACAATCGTCTTTTCCCGCCCAATATCTGGCAGATTTTATTTCTATTTTCTTACCATTTCTAGTTCCATCATTTTGTGTAGATGTTCTAGGGCCTAACTCAAATAGTTCACTAAGAATCTTTTCGCATTCAGAACCAAACGGTTTTGACTCTAAATCTACTAATTGTAATACTTCTTCACAACTGTTATTATTTTTATAGTATTTAATTTGTGTTAATTTATTCTTAATTTTTTGAAAAGCCGCTGTATTTTTCCAATAATTTGCCGAAAGAATATTCATATTGTCTGTTTGTTTTTCAAATTCACTCATATTATAATAATATTACACATGTATTATTATAATATTGAATCAATTTTTTATAAATTGAAAATATACAACGTGAATACATGGGTCATTATCATTAACAATTGTTGTATAATCATGATTATTTTACCGTAAAAAGAAATAGGGTAAATGTCTGAAATGCCCACCCCGGCCTGTATAGTCGTGCTCAAAAGTAAACAATCTAGTCTATTTGTTTCTTCTGATAATTTGCGTTGATAGTGTTCTTTAAAATAATAATAAAATACAGCAAAAAAAAGTATACAGAAAAAATGGAATACTACTGTTCTAATGACAATCTTCATAAAGTATTCCATTATTTTTATTTTATTTGTTTTTGTTTATTTGTTTTTGTTTATTTGTTTTGTTTATTTGTTTTGTTTATTTTTTTACTGATGCGAATAAATGACTATAAATTTATAAATTTATACATATAGCGATTGATTTGTTACCACATATTTTAATGTCATATTCGGTATTTCCTTTAATTTACTTAGAAATGAAATATTTCCAGTCATTTCCGCAATTTTTTCCATTTCACAAGAAATATTATTAATTTTGAGTAAAGCCTTTACAAATTCTCCCAGAAATATTTCTTTTTCACCAGCCAATTTTTGTAGAAGAAATTTACATGATTCAGCATCTTCACAATCACACCATTTTTCAACATAATTTAACAAGTCATAATGAATTGTATAATCAAAACCAGTATTTATACCATATTTAAACTCCTTGTTATTATATTCAGTATACATATCAGTTAACATATTGACACAATGTTGAACATTACAATCATCTGATTTCGGAAACATAGCCTTGGATTCTTCGGCAACATTAATATTAGTAAATATACTAAATAATGCCACTAGCTGTTTAGCAGTTAAATGATCAATAGTCTTGTCTTCTAATAATTTGGCAAATGCCAGACAATGTACTTCTTTTAATTGAGACGCGATTTTACCCTTCATTGTCAATGTAAGCGTGGTTTCGTCAAAATCACCATTACAACTAGAATGACCTTCTATATATTCCTCATCCCTCAATATACTCAACACACTATTTATACCCGATTTCATAAAGGAGTTTACATTATCTAACTGCGTTTGTAATTCATTTATTTCATTTTCTTTTACGGCGATTTTCTGATAAGTAGTCTTGTCTTGTTCAATAAATTTATAATTGTCTTGTAACTGATGAAGTTGTCTTTCAATGTCTTTACGTTTTTTATTAACAGCTGTAGTCAAATTATGTTTTAATGATATAAATTGTTGTAATATTTCAACAGGCGTTCTTAAATTATTTGCGCACGCTTTAATGTTATCTAATTCACAGTTTAACGCGTTAATCTTATAATATAATTGTTGTATCTGATTTTCTAAATCTCCTGTTACCATACTGCGATTTGCGAAATTCAATATATTCGTATCACCAATATCAATCAAATTTAATAACAAATTATATGAAATTTTGAATTTTGAGGTGAGTGCCTGTGGTTTACCGTTCATCATCGTTTTATAGGATACCGAATCTATATTTCTAAATAAATTATTCAGGTGAATTACATGACCTACAGTGTCTAAACCTAGTCTTCCTGCGCGCCCACTAGATTGCGAATATTCATGAGCCTGTAATATTCTTAAAGACGTACCATCGTGTTTATTAACATCTGTGAATATACATGTTTTCACTGGTAAATTTAATCCTATGGCAACCGATTCAGTGGCAAAGAGTAATTTAATATATCCCCTCGCAAAGAATATTTCTACTATTTCTCTAAATACAGGCAACATCTTTGAATGATGTGTTGCTATACCTTTTTCTAATAGTGCTACCAAATTTAAATATTCTGGTAGATGAAAGTATTCTTCATAATTTGGTAATTTTTCTCTTAAAATTTTATCGCATTCCCGTTTTGCTATGTATGGAACCTTTGAATCAAATTCCAATAAATTAGTAGTGATTTCCTTAGAATAAGTTTCTATTTGTTTTATGGAAAATATATAACAAATCGCTGGAGTCATTTCATTTTCAGTTAAATATTTTGTTACCTGATTTAACGCGTTAGATTTTTTAACACGAATATCTTTAGATTCAAATAATTTGAGCATTTTGTTCATTTTAAAATAATGCTCATCATTAAAGTTGTTTTTGGAATCTTGAATAACAAAGGGTTTATTAATAATACTTTTAATTTCTTCTTGAAGAGATTTATCCTTTACCGCTTTGAAAATACCTTGCGGAACAGTTATGAACGAATAATGTGTTAATGGAACGGCTCTGTCTTTTTTTGAAGTTAAATATACCATCTTACCACTTGTGTTCGTTTCACCTCTATTTTCCAACCAATACGAAAATTTAACAGGATCATCAAGTGTCGCTGATAAACCAATCATCTGAATATGTTTTGGTAATAACATTATAGAGTTTTCCCATACATGACCTCTCTCTTCGTTCGCTATATAATGAATTTCATCAAATACAACACAACCTAGTTCAGTTTCTATATTCATTTCAAAAGAGATTGAAGAATTTGTAACAGTATTTTTACTTTTGATCTGATATAATTTATTTAACAATATCTCTGTTGTCATTACTAAAACATTTGCGTCCGGATTACACCGAATATCACCCGTAATAATTCCCACACTAATATGCGGATATTTTTGGGTAAAATCGCTATATTTTTGATTGCTTAAACTTTTTATTGGCGAACAATAGATTGTTTTCTTGCCTTTAGTGTGGAAATAGTCTAGTGCGAATTCTGCCGGTAAAGATTTACCACTACCAGTAGGGCAACATGCGAGCACATGATTTCCTTCAACGATTCCTTCAATCGCCCATTTTTGAAATATATGTAAAGGATAAGCGAATTTTTCAAAATATTGTTTATATTTTTCTTCATTTTCCTTAGGATAATTATTCGTAGAACAGATTTGCACCATTTTTTATTATAATATACATAAAATATTCAAATACATATTCATATCAATTTTATTATATATACGACTTTTTACTTCCACAAAGATATATTTTAGAAAGCTAAGTAAAGCAAAATAAAATTGATATTTTTTTAAAAAAACATATGAACCATAACTCTTATAAAATGCCAAAAAAAACTTTAATCGTTTTACCTGATGTAAATGACATCCAGCTATTCAAAAATGCCGGACAAGAAAAATCAAACAATGATGAATACAATAAAATTCGTGAAAATGTGTTGACCAATATGTTTAATATAGACGACGAATATTTTAACGACCTTTCTCATGGCGAAGATTGGAAATCCATACATGCCAAATTTGTTGCGGCTATTTCTACTTTGTGCGAGTTACCGTTTTCTTCAATAAAAATTACCCACATGGGAGGAATGACCTATAACTACGATTTCTCTTTAGAATTTCTTGATGAAAATAAAAAAATTATAAAAACCGTTAAACTGGAATTTAAACATAATAATTCAGATGTCTCCAAGTTAGTTCAGTTTATGGAGTTATTTGATAAAGATTGTAAAGATAAATTTGGAATATGTTCAGAAATGTCTTATGCCGAGTATTATTATGATAATTATCTTGATAAATATTTGGAAACAGACGAAACTCTTGCCAACTGCCCTAAACCAGATAAATCCGAATATTTGAAGCATGTATCTGATATCAAATACAAACATCCATTCTTTGATGGCTTATATAAAGCGAAAGAGAATAAAGTTAAAGAGAAAAAGGACGTAGCAAATGAATCCGTAACAAATTATTTACAAAAATACTCGGCTACATTTCAATTCCATAAAGTGACTGAAAAAATCAGGGAATCACAAACAGACAAAGTGTTCCTTTTGTGGGATTGTGAAAATTTCCATGTACAAAAATTAAATGTAGAACAGATTTCAATCACCGGAATTAAAAATATAGAAAAATTGAGTTTTACCGTAAATGTAGATAATTTTCAATATGACATATGTATACGATTGCGTTGGGCCAATAATAATGGATTAGCGAATCCCGCATGGAAATTTTCATTTGTAGAAAAATAAATATAAAAACAAAAATATATAAAAAACAAAAATATATAAAAAACAAAAATAAATATAAAACAAATAAACACAATTTATAGGTAAATTGGAAATACGCTTTCTAATTCTGTTTTGGACAAACCGTTGTTACCTAAGAATAGCTGTATAAATTCCTGTGTTTTTGGATTTTTAAAACTAGTAATAATCTTATTATAAAGTTCTAACAAATCCTTTTTTTTCAATTTTTTTGGAGAATATATTTCATTCAAATGATTTTCAATTAAATAAGGTCCTGACTCTATAACGGCATAATTTAGCTTGTAACTACTATTTCCATTTCCACGATTTACTACCATAGTCGGGTCAATACGACCTTCTGTTTTAATATACTGACCCTTTGCTTCATTCTTGAACTTTTTTATTTCTAATTTATTATCTTTGGAAATATTTGTATTATAAATCAACAAAGTCTCTTCAGTATTTTTGGTTAATTCTTCTTTATGTTCATTCCATACAACCGTGCCGGTTCTCACTTTCAAACCCATTTTTTCTAATGTAGTTGAGCCATTGAATAATTGTTTTAATTGAGCCGAATTGTCAGTAAATATATAATTATCGTTTATTCTTATTGAAAATTTACATTCTGTATCAGATGATTTATCGTTGTCATCTGTTTGCGATGTCTTTTGAATAATTAAACCAAATGTCGGCTGGTCTGTATCAATAAATTTATTATCTTCCTTAAAATCTATTATGTCTACTATTTTACAAGTTAGTTTTATATAATTGCGTATTACACCGTAATACGATGAATTGAGAAAACTTTTGGGTACCACAAATGCCAATAATCCGTTATCGGCAAGCATTTCCAACGAATGGACAATAAATATTCCAAATATATTTGGTCTACCTATACAAAACCCATGATATTTCTCAGGTATATCTCCTTTTTTACAAACAAAATAAGGTGGATTACCAACTATTAAATCATAAAGGGTGCCATCATTATATCCCATAAAGTTTTGTTTCAAAAGTGTCACGTTATTTTTGAATTTTAAATCTTTAATAGCTGTAAATATTTGTTCATGATATTCTATTCCAACAATTTCAACGCCATTGTATATTTTATCACAATAATTGATTATTTCACAAGTTCCGCACGAAGGCTCCAATATTCGTTTTATTTTTATTTTTTCCTTTCCGGAATATTCATCTACCGAATGTATCAATTTTTGAATAATAATATTGGGAGTGTTGAATATCCCAAATTCTTTTTTTTCAGTTTTCGTCAAACTCTTTGTTACTTGGAGAGTTAGTTCACTATATTCATTATTTATCATTTTTATTATACAATAAAAATATGTTTATATATTTGTTTTATATCAATTTTATTTTATAGCCGCATATATTAGACCTTTTCTCATTTTTACAGTAAATGTAACCTGATTTTTCGTTTAAATTTCTCTTCGTTATTGAATAAGAACAATTTTGTTTTTTTACATTCAAAATTTTCCAGATTATCCCTCATTGTAATCCTAGAAGATAATTTTAACTCTGGTAGAAATACATTATATTGATATAAACCGTCATTACGCAATAATTTATCAAACAAATAACCGTTGTATTCTATATTCATTAAATCGGGATTATTTTGACATAAATCTAGTAACGTACAGTCACATTGAACTTTTCTAATAGAACGCATCGTAACATTTATATAGTCTAATTCTCCTAACCATTTATTATAAAATTTTTCGGAATTTTCTGATAATTTAAGCAGTCCTGTCGTTTGTTGAATCTTTATCATATTTAATAAATCAACTAATCTTCTAATTGGACTCGTAATATGAATATATGCTTCTAAATCTAATGTGTCATGACGTGTATCTATAATTGTAGAACCATCCACATATTGGCCGGTTGTGCTATTTAATATTTTAATAAATTTACCCACCTCATCTGGAATGGTATCTGGAACATTGAATTCTCGTTTTATTATGATAGAGCGAAATATTCCCGTTTTATATTTAATAAGTTCTTTGGCACAATGATAATTCATAAGAATCATAAGATAACTTACTAAATCATGACTATTTCTAATGCTATTTATATATTTATTTTTTTTAGAAATACTATTTGCCGTGTCTAAAATACTATGATATTTCTTATTGGATAACAATTTTGCTTCCTCATAACAATAATTTTTGGAAACTTTTATAAAACAATTCGCATACTGTATATCTATCATTTCATCATTTTTTATAAAAATATCCATCGCAAATGCTACCCGAATAGTATTTTCCTGTAAACTACATAATCCATCAGATAATATGGTTGGTAACATGGGCCTTTTTTTATCTGGCAAATAAATCGTTGAAATCCTCTGCGAAAAGGAATCCCACAGATTTAACACATCCATCCAAATTGTCACATTTGATATATACACACTTAATTGAGTTATTCCATCTTCACGCTCAATAATACTAAAACCATCATCATAATCCAAACTATTTGGCGGATCAATTGTGATAATGTGCCATTTTTTTTGATCTGTTCTATCTTGAATAGAAGGATATTTTTCTTTTATAATGTCAATAACACCATCGGCGTATTTACTTTCCAAAGCTTTTGACGTGTCTTTTTGGAATTTTTGTATAGACGCATTTAGACTTTTACAAAATAATTGGTATTCATAATAATTTTCTAGTGTGTCAACTGGTCCAATAACACTATCTAATTTTGCCCTTGGATGTTTATCATCCCACTCATGATACGAAAACGTGACATAAAGATTTTTAAATACCTTTGAGAATCCTATATTTTTTATTTCGTATGGAACTAGAAAAGCGGGCAAACGAATATCATCAGGTACACATTTATATAATAATTTACCACCGCCTTTTTTATTATTTTGCCTACCATATGTTTTATTACCGTCTAAAATAAGTACGCCTGGAATGGCGGTTACACTTCTAGTAGAAGAATGTAATATTTTCACCGTATTATTTTTTTCAACTATAAAGACATCGTTCGCAAATAATTTTGATTCAATCGGGTTGATGTCTAATGTAACTTTATTAAAATTGACATCAAATATTTCCCAAGAATTATAATTCCGGTCGTTCACGCATAGCTTATAAGTAACCATTTTTATTCTTGTTTATATTTCTACTATATAAAGATTTTTAAATCAATTTTTTATAGAAAAACACAACTTGTAAAAGTAAAATATACAAAATATAATGTATAAAATATAATGTATAAAATAAAATTGATAAATAATAAATAAATACATAATAATCATAAAACTAAACATAAAAACACATATAAAATGATGATGGAATTAAATTCAGAAAATAGAAGTCAACGACTTGTTGCCCATAGACAACTCGTACTTCAGCGTCATAACAGAAGATGTTCATTCTGTAGACAACCGGGACATTACATTACCAGATGTAATAGTGAAAGACTTGTAGAATTTGAAGTAATATGCGCAGACGTCGTTAGAAATATAACTGTTCCCGACGAGTTTAAAAATTGGTTGTTTCATAATTATGTAAATGACCAATTATTATTAAAAACTTTTGTTATAACTAAGTTTGGTTACCCTAGTAGAATTAATATAAATAGGTGTATTGATATTATTAGTGATTATATTTTTAGAACCTATAGAAATAACGATGACGACACGAATACCAATAATACTTCCAATGACACGGCAGATAATTTTGAAAATGATTTGATACATTTTCTAGGACAACTCAGAAATAATGTATTGCGTGAAGAGCCTGAAATACAAGATGTGCCAAATATAGAAAGAATTGTTTTACGCGAAATGTTCCTTTCATTCTTGTATAATTTGAATATGAACCAACGAATGAGACCTGATATTTTACAAGGGTCTAGTAAATTTAATATAAATTTAATTATTGATATTTCAGATGATGTCGTCAATGAAAACAATACAACACTGTGTAATATTTGTTGGGACGACAAGGAAAACAACACATTTGTCAAATTTGGTTGTAAACATGAATTTTGTAAAGAGTGTGTTATTACATCTTTTCGCGGCGAACAACAACAAAGACGTCATCCTTCTTGTGCACTTTGTAGGAGTGAAATAAAAACAATTACTACAAAATGTTCTGAAATTCATTCAGAGCTATCAGAATTTACAAGTATCTAAATTTATAAATTTTACACCTTTTTTATTTACAATCTTTTTTATTTACAAATACTAAATGTATATAAAAAATAAAAACATCATTTCAAATTCTATATCAAATATTTTGTCAAATCTATAAAAGATTTTGAATAAATATAATCATCCCAGAATTTAATTTGGTGTAAAATATGAGTTGGATTAAATTGTTGGCGGAACAACAGCGCCGCCTCATCCTCCCTTCATTATGTTTGTTGGCAAATTTAATTTAGTCATTGGTGTTAATGGTTCTCCTCATCCGCCACGCATCTTATAGCGGCGTTTCGTGCTTCCTTTTGCGACTGTTTTCTTATTATTTCTAGTTACACGCGTCATCTTGTTTCTGCGCTTGGCGTTTCGTTTTTTTGTTGCTCCGAAGAATGAAAAGAAATTTTTCAAAAACTTCATATATTATATAACAATATTATATTTAGTCTATTTGGGAACCAATATTATTATCAATTGACGCGGGTTCTGGTAACTGAGTGATTTCGGTTCCATTGGGTTCATTTACTAAATTATTTGCCATTTGCTGTTCTACTATTTGCGCCTTTGGTTTATCGTGTGAATATTGTTTTTCATCTATATATTCAACCGGCGGTCTTACTTCATTATTCAACTCTTTTATGCTTGCTTTTTTCACAACATTTCGTTTCACGTTTTGTATTTGTAATGCATGCATACCAATATAAGGTAAAATTGCGGCATTATTCATATAAGTCCTATAATTAAAACATGAAATACTCGTATTATTGGTGAATTTAATGCTATACCACCAATACGCCGGAATAAATAAGGTTTTTCCAGGAACAAGTGTAAATTCCAAACATTTCATTTTATCAAAATCCGCAATGTATTTCGGCTGTGGCGACCACGGATTCACTGGTGACCTAAATTCAAAGTTTTCATAATCATAAATTGGGTATAAATATTTTGTGCTCTGTGGTGGTGCCAGTTTGATTTGCGCACTTCCTTCTGTTAATACTAAGAAATTCCTATAATTAATTTCATATCTGAATGGCGTGCATGTTCCATGACTACCCATCATAATGTCGTAATTACAATTTGATACCATGTAGGGTCGTAAAAATTCGTCGTTATACTTAAGGCTCTTAATTACACCCGTTTCTTCTAAAAAATCCTTATTATTCTCTGAAAAATAAGTTGTATTTTTGTCTTCATCAAATAATTTAATTGCAGCATGTATAGGCAATGGTATATATAACTCTACATTTGGGTCGTCTTCTTTTACGTTTCTAATTTTCACTTCAAATGCGTGATAGTTGTTGGCAATATAAGTTTTATTTGATGAGTCAACTATTTTTTGACAGTCAAAATCAAACAAAACTGGTTGACGTATGTCACAAATTTCTTCTAAACGATCTTTTGATGGTTGATCTATTTCATACATTTCTAAATCTTCACTCGTTTTTAAATGAAATTGAATATGTAAATAAATAAATAATACGAGACAAAAAATAAAGAATCCAATTATCATTTTCATTTTAATCTTAAATAAAAATAATAATAATTTTTGTTAACTAGAACGAAGTAATATTAGTCTTCCATTTTTGGAGCAATATAAAATACCAATGAACTATCATCTCCTAAATTATAATGAATCTTCATAGGACACTGATTACTTAATGAAAATTCTATTTCGGATGAAAGTTTATTGGTTATACACATTTTATTCACATAAATTAAACTATAGGTCAATACGATGTTTTCATCTTCCACCACACTATAGCTAATTAGGTCGTCTACTGGTATATCTACTCGCATTTCTCCAGTCACACCATTGGTGATTAAACTTACATTTTCTTCTGCGCAATTTATCATTATATCATTGCCGAAATTACCTAATTGTGAAAATATATCGGCAATTTCTTTGGCTGTCAAGGAAAATTCTGCGTCATAGTCAACTTCAGGTATATTCATTTCTTCATAATCGTAATCGGCAAGAGGCATTTTAAATGATTTCTTGAATTCGCCTTTCTTGTTTTCTCCTTTTTTAGTTTCAAAAGATTCAAAATAAATATGAAGAATATCTGAATTTGTAGGGTCTGTGTGAATTATTAAACATTGGTTATCGCTTTTTATACTAATTATAGAATGAAACGTGTTAGAATCAAATGCCATTTGTATATTTTCTTCTACTTCATATTTGTCAAACCAATTTTTGCTCAATTTTACATTGAATAAACAAATATGGGATTTATCTAATCCTTGAATAGACAATTGTTCTTTTTCAAAGGTCGCATTTATTAAAATAGAACAATTTTTCAATACTTGAAATAACGATACAAATATATCTTTTTTCTTTTTATCACTCACACAGATTCGCATATTAAATATAATGTGGGGTTATATTTAATATTTTTATTTATTACTAAATTATTACTAATTTATTACTAAATTATTAGTAATTTGTTTCTAAATTATTTAGTTTCCAGAGGCCAACTCTTGCTTTATAATATTTTTCAAATCTACACTCATAATAGATCCCACACTTTCATTGTTGGTATCAATATCATTTATAGATGTTCCTTGTGTTTCTTCACCATCGGCGGTTAATTCATTTGCTTCCACTGGTTCTGATGGCTGTATCGTTTTCTCTAAATCTGATAAGGCATATTCAAAATCTGTAAATCTATTGTTTGTTTCTGTCGCGAATAAATCATATTTAATCATAAATGTTTTCAGTATATCTTTTGTTTCCACTAACTCTCTTTCAAATTTAAACAACTGTTCCGTATGTTTGGCAATCGCCAAATTATGTTTAATACCTTCGTCGCCAATTCGGGTAAGTTGTTCAGTTAATTTTGTAATATCTTCTGCTAATTTAGTGGTTGACTCGTTACTTGGCCCGGTTCCTGGTTCTCTCTTTTCAAGCGAATCTAATCTATTGATAATGGTTGTCAACACGCTGTTATCTATTACTCTAGAATTTTCTGGTACACCGCTATATTCAGAATTTTGTGGTTTGCCTTCATTTTCGTGTTCAGTCTCTATTACCCATTGTTCAACCCGACCTAAACGTAATGTGATTAATCCAATTGCGTCAGAAATACTTAATTTTGAAAATGGAAGGCCGTTTTTTGATTGGTTTTGAGAATTTTTTACTTGTTGGTATGCGTTATTTTGCGCCATTGGTTGTTGTCCTTTGGCTAATCTCACATTTGGTGGTGGCGGTGGCATATTTTGTTGATAACCAGGTTGAACAAAAGCGGCTTGCGAGCCTATTGATGTTCCTGGTCTATTTCCTGATACCGGAGGCGCGTTTTCTCCTGATCTTCTAGCTCTAGCTGCGGCAAGTGATCTTGAACTCATTTTATTAATAATTATTGCTAAATTGTTTTTAAATTACTTACGCACATATACCTTTATATCCACCTTTTTCCACCTTTTTCCACCTTTTCCACCTTTTCCACCTTTAGAAAAGGTGGAGCCAAACACTTGTTAAAAAGATGACTTCTAAAGTTTAATATTTAGTTTCACTTTTTACATCACTTCACTCAATTATGCGTCTAATGAGAAAAGGTGTAAAACATATACGATGTTCGCCTAAAATTGGAACTGGTGTAAAAATGCTGCTGCGAAGTAATAGATAAACACATCATTTTCTAATTTATGATTTTATGGTTTATACTTTTTGCTACATCGTTTTACAGTTACGTCTTTGTATCTATCATCTTTTTTGTAATATTTTTTCATAACAACATTATTATAAGCTTCTATTAAGTCGTGTTTTTCACTTTCATTTACATGGGATAACATGATATATAAAATTGATAAAAGGTTATTCGTTGGCATGGTGTTACAAATTAAGTTATTTACTACCATTTTATCATATTTCTCCAATAAAATATTATATACGATTTCACCATTATAAGGAATTTTTTTTACATTTTCCATATGTTTTATAAATTCCTTTGCCAATATCATTTTTCCTTTGTAAAATACTGAATGCTCCTGTGTCATTATGGTAGTTTCGCTTGGAATATTCTTTCCTAGAGAATCTTTTTCAAATTTTACTAGATATTTATCTACGGAAACAGATTTAGTAATAGCTAAAATCTTTTTGTTGCGAATAGTGTGAATTTCTGGGTTGATTTTATCTATGGGAATGATTCCTTGGTTTGTAACAATAAGTGTTCCGGCTGGAAAACAAGCGTTTGAAAGAGGTGCGGTCACGTTTACAGTTACAATGCGCTGCAAAAGAAAACGATCTTTAATTTTCAACTGATAAGTTCCAATTTCAGTTGGTGTAAACGTATAAGTAACAGTATTCTTACCCTTAAGCATTGTAACGTCTGCTTGCCTTGTTGTATTCCATTCATAAGTCACTTTGGTTCCCTTTGCGACAACTGAAACACTAGACCCTATTGTAATATTATCTGATATTGGTAGAGTAACTTGAAAATATTTATTCCAATTTGGAAATTCATCTTCCTTGTCTGTTATTCCTGAACCACCTGAAAAAAGCTCACGCGAGGTCACGTTAGATATATCCCATGAATCATATATTCCTTCTGTGGAAGTTAAAGATGAGCAACCGTAAAATATATAATCCATATTTGTAACATTTGATACGTCAAAATTATCTCCAAACGTAAGCGAAGTTAAATTTGAACAGTTATAAAACATACTATCAAAACTAGTATTACTAGAAATATGTGGCGTATTATTTCCACTATTAAATGACACCAACGTGCTTAATCCTTTAAATTGAGATCCAAGGCCATATAGTGGAATAGTGTCTAAATCAAGTATTTTTAAATTGCTTATACTATTATTATAATAAGCATATACTGCAAGTGTAACGTTAAAATTTACACCGTCTGTTGTAGTTATTTCACTAGAGTCATAACTATATGAAATAGAAACTGTGTAGGTTGTAATACTTTCGTATACATTTGCGGGTATTCCGGAATGTAAAAAATCCGAACTCGGTACCTGATCTATAGTAAGCGTTTGCTCATCTATAATACTCTCTATAAATACAGTTGATCCGTCGACTGGTTTGATAATATTACCAACAAAAAGGCCAGCCGTACTATCTACGGTTATTGTAGTGCTTTGTAACGAACCACTGAAAACAGTAACACTTTGGATTAAATCACCTATATTTATTTCATTTGTAACGGCAATATTAGTAATTGTAATATTGCTTCCTGATATTGGCAAATTTGTATTTATTGTATTACTATCTACAACTGAAGTAGAATCAAAAGAATATTTAAATATCCCTGTAACAGACATTTATATATAATATATATACATAAATTTTTACAAATGTTCTACACCACACATAAAATTCCAAATGTAACTAATTAGATTGACTCCTAAAAGTGGAATTAAGCTATCATCTGAAATTTTATCTGTGGGTGATGTTGATAATTGTGAAGCTCAAAGTCTTCTACTTGAAAGTCATTCATGTTTTCTTTAAATTGTTTAATAGACACATTTGGAAATGGATAAGGATTTCTGGTAATTTGAATTTTGGCACCTTCAATGTGTTGTTCATATATATGACAATTACCCGTAAAATAGACAAATTCATATGCCTCTAATCCACTAAGTTTTGCCAGCAAATGGGTAAGAAAACTATAACTGGCAATATTAAATGGCGCGCCCAATAAAACATCCGCGCTGCGCTGGTAAAGAGCACACGATAATTGGTTTCCATTATGTACATTAAATTGGCATAAAATATGACAAGGCGGAAGTGCCATTTCGTCTAATTGGCAAGGATTCCACGCAGTCATAATCAGACGCCGACTCGTTCTTTGGGTAGGGTCCTTTAACGCATCAATAATATTCTGTAACTGATCAATACCTTCGCCGCTGTAATCATCATCTCCTTCCCATTTGGCATTAAAATGTCTCCACTGATGACCATATATGGGTCCTAACTCGCCATCTGAATAATGTCCAAGCCCACGAGACTCTAAAAATTCCGGCGCCGCATTTGCATCCCAAATATGAACCCCTTGTTCCCGCAATATATTATTATTTGTTTTCCCACCTATAAACCATAATAATTCCTTTAGGCAAGTCTTCCAAGCAGTTTGTTTAGTAGTTAAAATAGGAATTTTACCATTCTTTAGAGAAAAACGCATCATATGTCCAAAAACACATTTTGTTTTACCATTACGTCCTTCTTCCCAAGTGCCATTTTCCAATATATTTTCAATAAGATTTAAATATTGATATTCTTCATGCAAGTTATATTCGTGTAAATTTATACTGCGAAAAATATTATCAGAAACCTTATTACTATAACAATTATCATGTGTTATATTTATTTCGTCCATTATACTTGAATTATTTAGAATACCTTTAATATTGTTTAAAATAATTTTAAACTTATTTTTTAAATTTTTAATTTCTAATTATACCCTATATAAGGATATGGACAGTTCTGATGATTCAAATAAAAGTTTCTTTAAGCATGTTTTCAATTTTGACGATGATTCAAAATCCGAAATGTTAAATATAATTCAATATGCTTTAATTGCTATTATCCCTATTGTAATTTTAAATAAAAGTATAGGCAAATATGTCCCTGAAGCCGATGATAAAAAAGGAAGTTTAGAAATAAGTGCCGAAATTGTGATTCAAGTTATTGTTACATTTATGGGATTGTTTATTATTCACCGAATAATCACCTTTATTCCTACCTATAGTGGAGCAAAATATCCTGATTATCATGTTATTTTCAACATTTTAGCAATATTGATGATCGCAATGAGTCTACAAACTAAACTAGGAGAGAAAGTTAGTATTTTAGTAGACCGTGTGATGGAGTTATGGGATGGTAAAAGCGACAATAAAAAGAAAAATGGAAAGAATGCCGTAAAGGTAACACAACCTATTTCTGGACAAATCACCGGACAAACTATGAACAATGCCGCCATGACACAATCATTGTATACAGACGGAACTGCTATTAGCTCTCTTCCAACAAATGACGTTCAATACGCTTCGCAAAACACAATGCAGCCAGAACAACTGCCAAATTATAACGCAATGTATAGACAAGATACTACTCCATTAGTTGGCGCCGCTACACCAGGTGTTAGTCAAGAATCTTTTGGACCTGTTGCCGCAAGTGAATTTTTAGGAGGAGGCGGGTTTGGTAGCGCATGGTAATATACTTTTCAAAAAAGTATAACAAAATAGATAATATACTTTTCAAAAAAGTATAACAAAATAGATAATACTTTTCAAAAAAGTATAACAAAATAGATAATACTTTTCAAAAAAGTATAACAAAATAGATAATATACTTTTCAAAAAAGTATAACAAAATAGATAATACTTGTAAAAGATATATAAATATATATTCAATCTATATTTATATGGATGTTCAAAAGTTATTAAAGGCGTTAGATGACGAATCTAATGAAACTCTTTTGAATTTTACAACAGACAAAATAAAAGAAATGAATTTAAACATTTTAAAAGAGCTACATTTGTCCAAACACGAAACATTAAAAATACTAGACAGATTAACAGATTATAAATATGTGGACGAAATGAACGAATTAAAATACGGCGCCTACATTCGGTGGATTCCTCTTGAAGACCCCACAAAAATTCACTTGACCAAAGGTGCATTATTTTGCGAAATGAAAATAACCGACAATGGAGTATTTTGTATATGTAAAAATTTTGGATTTAGTTCGCGACATTTTCGTTTATCCATGGACAAAAATCTCATCTTTCAAAGATTAACAGACCAGGAACAAATATTATTGTCTGCGCTAGATCATCTAGCAAAATAAATTTGAAATATATTCTAAAAAAACATTAGAGGTAGGCATGTCTATTTCCAATGAATTACAATATACATATTCTGAACGTCTAGTATTCAAATACATTTCAAAAATATCCGATTTAATTTCCCCATTGGTGATTTTACGAATCTTATATACATGTCCTATTATAGTAACATCCTTTTCATCTATTATCTTTAACCATTTGTATTGTCTACTATTTATATCTGTATCCTGAAAATGTGTATCATAAATATCACCCAATATTTCTTTCATTATCTTAAAGGAGTCTTTTTCTAAACTAAACCTATTCTCTTCCAAATGGCACCAATTGTTTTGAATATTTTTAATTTTAGGTATGTGTTTTACCTTGCTAAAATCAGTCATAATAATAGATTGTAATTCTTCATATAAAAACATGTTCTCAATATGATAATCTCCATGACTATAAGATGTATTTAAAGCTATATTAATAATTTCTAAACGGGCAATATTATATATCAGTCTTAACCGTTCTGAATTTTTTACCAACTCTAAACTATAAAAAGGATTGACATTTGTAAGATTAAATATTTCTACAGATTCGTCATCATAACGTGACTGTTCTCTTGATTCGTTATACAAACCATGATTTATATTATAATTTATATCATCTACTATACAAGAAATTAAATCGTAACTATTTATATATTCTCTGCGAATATATTCTACACCAGAAATTGCGAAATAATATTTGGAATTTAACAACTTGTTATCTACAATATTGAAGGATCTGAATAATTCTTTTATATAAACACGATTTTTCTTATTAATATTTCTAATAAAAGTTTTGAATAACATTTTATAATTTTTTGATTTATTATCATATAATTTTGAAAACAGTAGTATTGGAGTGTTGCGATTCAAATTCATTATTCCTGCTTCTGAAATTTCAGATTGTATACAATTTTCTTTAAAAAAATCATATGGGTTAATATAATGCGTCATTATTTCTCGCGTACATTGCGCATCACTATTTTTGTTTTTACTTCTAAAACTTATCGCATGCTCTTTATTTTCACATATAAATGAAATTTTTATGGAAATAATTTTGACATTCTCCATTTCTCCATTTACACCAAGGTAAAAATACGGTGATAAATTATCGTCTTTATTAAATATACAATTAAACATAAAAAATGTATTGGAATTGTAACTAACGAAACGCAGTTTACTGTTTTGTAAAAAATAATAAAACGATTCTTCTGCGTTTCTGGGAGTTTTTGTCTCCCTTATGGTTTTTATAAATATATAATTATTATGATACATATACTAATTATATAGTTAAATTATTTTTATATTTGTATTTGTGTATTTGTTTATTTGTTATATTGTATTTGTTTATTTGTTATATTGTTATATTGTATTTGTTTATTTGTACATTCTAGTATTTTTTATTTTTTCTAGTTTTTTTACTATTACATTTACAGTCAGAAAATAATCCAGGTATAAAAGTTCCCAGACTAATGAGTTGAATGTGTGATTGGTGAATAGGTTTCTTAATTGTGTGGATTTTTTTACCCTTGTGATATTTCGCTACACTTTTATACCCCTTTCCATTTTTAATTGAAACTTTACGCACCACTTTACCACCCATTTGCGATTTCACTTCAGTATTTTCATAATTAAATTTATTCATTTCTACAGGCATTTTATATATATCTAGAAAATAACTATAAAAATATCTATAAAATATCTATAAAAATATCTATAAAATATCTAGAAAATATCTAGAAAATATCTAGAAAATAACTATAAAAATATCTATGTATTCTATAAATGAATACAAATACACTTGTCCATTTATTTCATATATTCATAGTCGGAGGATTATTTATTTATGTAGGAATCAAACGAGATAAAATTTCAAAATTGTTATTTCGTATATTACTAGGTTTAGGTATTGTAATTATATTTTATCACATATATAAAACGTATAACTATATAAAGGCAGGCAAAGGTTATTGGGTAAATTTATTACATATTTTCATTATAGGTCCTTTACTCATATACATAGGTTATTATGGGGAACAAACCGCTAGATTATATTTTGAACTATTATTGATGCTAGGATTTGCGTCCATTGGTTATCATGGTTACTATTTATTCTAATAACACAATTTCGCACTTTATAGAATTATGAGTATTATCTACCGACAATGTAAAATTTTTTATTACAGGTAATATAGTTCTATTAAACTCAACATTATTTATTTTCGCCTTTGATAAATATTCATCTACTACTCTAGTGTCAAAAATTTCATCAAAGTCCATATCATAATGGCGATACTTTTCATGGTCTTCAGCCAGTGAATATAATACGTTTTTTTCGCGTATACTTCTGATATTGTAAATCATATACATTAGATTGTTTTTATTGAAACTATTATTTTTCCGAATACTTTTATAATCTTCGGTAAAATGATTCTCTTCCAAACGAAAATATCCTTCTCCAAAGGCATAAAAATCCATAGATATTGGCTTATTAAAATCTAATTGGTCAAAATCACGAATTAGTACTTCATCTAACATTTCCGAATTTGTAATACCACAAATAAAATGCGAAAAGAAATTTACAGGAAACATCGGATCTTGTTCATTCAGCTCATCAATATATTTTTGTTTGTCTTCTAAAATATATGTGCAAGCTTGTTCTAGAGAGAATTCCATTTATAGATATTTACTACCAAAGATTTTATATTGTTTATTTTAGTATTCTAAATTTTCTTTTTACATTTCTTTTCGCATAACATAATTTACATTTGGCGTTAGTCAATTTATTCGCATACATCCTTTATCCATTTTGTAGTCAATACCGACTTTACACTTTCCAGCGCTCCTTCAGTCCATCCCTGATATCTACTTACAACTTCCCCCACCACCAGCATTCCTTTTTCTGGATTTTGCGCGGCTTTCACAAATTGAGCCCTATTTTTAAAATGACTCGTCGCAGCTGAGAAGGGTTCATAATAATGAGTACCTATTGGCCAATAATAGTCTTTGATGGCAATCAACTCTAATGTCCCGCTTGGTATTCCAAGGGATTGTTCAATCAGTTCGCAATACAAGTCCCGATTTTCGGCGTTATTCTCCAAATATTTTTTAAGTAATATTGCGTTATTATTATCACTATAGGCAATCATATACACGCCTTTATTTGCGTCCATCGGTATTATTTTTTGGAGAGGACCCGGAACAATCGTGTAATTCGGGACGTATTTTTTCATAATCTCAGCGGATTTCTTGTTAAATTTACCATATAAACGTAAAAATGGTTGCCCATGTATTTCTTGATATAAGCTATTTTTGTCACTCGCACCTGGGACTAATTTTTTAATTCCTGAAATAGTTGTTGCTACAATTACTTTATTGGAATGATACACAATTCCATTTTCAAGAGTAACTTCAAATAAACAAGGTTTTTCTTGAATCTTTTTTACGGAAACTACATCACTTGAAAATTTAAAATGTTGCTTACCTATTTTACGATATAAAATTTCTACCATTTGTTTCCAAGGTATATGAAGACCTGTCCAGCCACCTTTATTATCATCCATACCGTAATTATATAATGTTTCTACTACATCAGCGTTTTCATAATCAGTGTAGCCAGCCGAAATAATAAATTGTTTATACATTTTCTCTCCAAATATTTGAACAAAGGCTTCCTTAAAGGTTTTATTTTTAAGTTCGGGATGTTTTTTTAGGACAATTTTCATATGATTGATTGCTTTTACAATATCCATTGGCGTAAACAATTTTGAATAATTCATTATAGAATTAAATTTATTATATTTAACACCTATTTCATTCATTAATTGTATTAAAAGTGGATTTGTATCTTGTCTCCCTATTCCTGCGCCGGTAACGATTTCAGTTCCATAAAATATTTCATTGCTTGTTCTTCCGCCCAGCCATTGACGTTTATACTTTTCTAGAATTAGGAATGAAGTATCGGGTGAAACCTTTTGAATATTGTAGGCACTATATAATCCAGACATGCCACTACCAATAATAATTATATCATAGTAATCTATCATATAATTTTAGAATATTATAATAAAAAATATGGAATTTATTTTCTGCGAGTCGCATTTTTTTTACTCTTTTTTAATTTAATGGTCGTTTTTCCCTTACAGCCAAATTTTCCACGAGTATAACCTTTTCTGTTTATTATTGTTTTTGTACATATACCTATGGCACGAGCTTCGTGTTCTTTATCTACTTTTTTTATACACCTACATAATTTAGTTGCGATTACTTTTTCGGCATTCATTTTAATAAGACGTTTAGAAATTGGAATAGGTTTTTTATAATATTCTAAAATATTTTTATAATCATTATTTGTTAATTCAGACATAGATATTTACCTTAATATATGTATATAAAATATTTTTATTCACTACCAAAAAAAGCACCCTTTCCTATATTAAAGTCCGTCAATCGGGTAATAGTTTCTTCTTTGTCTTTCATTATATCCTTTATTACGTCTTTCATGGAAATCATTCCAATAAACTTTGGGTTTTTATCATCTACAATCAATAAATGATGAATATTTTTGAAAAGCATTTTATTCATACACGATTCTAGTTGTTCGTCTTTTTTGGCAACAATTACATTAGTTCCATAAGTGCAAATATCTTTTACTTTTAAGTTGTCGTCGGTTTTATTTACAGAGACTATCTTGTTAATATAATCGCGCTGTGATAAAACGCCTACCAAAAGATCATTTTTATCTGTCACTGCTAAACATCCAACGTTAAAAGCTGTAAAACGCCGAATCGCTTCCTTTAATTGTTGGTCTTCATTGATTTTGAAATCTACTTTGTAATAACATGAATTTTTGAATACACTGATTGCCGTTGAATTGTTAACGGATATACTTGAGAACGGACGCATTCCTAAGGTTGAGGTTAAAAGCCTTTTAGAAATCATAACTATATTCTTTATAATAAAATTTCTTTTATACCTTTTTATTTATAATTATTGTAAAATCTAAAAACTACATATATATTAGGGATGAAAATTGTCGTATTTGATTTAGACGAAACACTTGGTTATTTTACAGAATATGGTATATTTTGGGATAGTTTAACATATTATATAAAAAACAATAATAAACCTGCTTTAACACAAAACGATTTCAATGACATTTTAGATTTGTATCCGGAATTTTTACGACCAAATATAATTAATATATTAAAGTATTTAAAGGAAAAAAAGTTGTCCAGCTGTTGTCATAAAATGATGATATACACCAATAATAATGGACCTAGAGATTGGGCTCATCGCATTATAAAATATTTTGAACAAAAGATAGACTATAAATTAGTGGATCAATTAATTGCCGCCTTCAAGGTAAATGGTAAAACAGTTGAAATATGTAGAACATCTCACAATAAATCACATGAAGACCTCATTAAATGCACCAAAATACCGGCAAACGCAGAAATTTGTTTTTTGGACGACACATTCTATCCTGAAATGGCAAATGATAATATATATTATATAAATGTAAAACCATATTATTATGATTTACAATTTGATTATATGATACAAAAATTTACTGAAAGTGAATTGGGTAAAAAAATAACGCAATATGACAATGATTTTGAAAAAAAAATGATGGAACATATAAAACGTTATAAATATGATTGTATTGATAAAGATTCCGATGAATATGAAATGGATAAAATAGTCGGAAAACAAATTATTACTCATTTACAACAATTTTTTAGTAAATCAAAGCGAACCAAAACGCAAAAAAATAGACCAAAACGTAGTTCAAAAAAGAAAACATTCAGAAAATATTGAGATTGATGTTTATCTATAATATATAATTCGCAATTTTTATATTATATCTATGTATAATGTCTATCAATTTACTTGACCCTGAAAATATCTTATCTATGCTAGAATCATTAGAAAAACAAGATTCAAAATACGCCGG
>JACCDO011228563.1_pt1 | contig 29923 bp, 27 predicted proteins | sample 7446101 | NCBI WGS metagenome assembly JACCDO01 (sample SAMN15323440, study PRJNA562643) | freshwater metagenome | isolation source: river surface water | place: USA:Blue River Watershed | collected 2017-08-16
AAGGTTCGGACGACGTCAATCCATGCGGAAATAGTCAATGCAGAGGTTTTCGATGGTGCGGTGTAGATAAGAAAGTGCATGCTCTTCTGATTCAAGCTCAGGGGCTGCAAGCATGAATTTAATAAGTGAATCTTGGGTGATCTCTTCAGCCTTCGCTGAATCCTTCAATACGCGATTGGCATGCGCGAGTAGCTCTGAACGGTGCTCAGTGTAAAAAGCCCCCAGTTCAGCAACTGTCCATACGCTAAGTGCCACTTTTTGGATCCTTCATTAACCGGTTTTGTACTGCAGAGCCAGCCGTCGCTGCCTCTATCCCCTACAACGAATCCCAGTCTAGTTTGTAGCGGGAAGGGGATAAAACGGACATTTCGTTCATCTTTGTCTCCATTCGGCTTTGTACAGAGCTGTAGAGACAATCAAGCAGATAGCGAAATCCATTCATCAATAATTTTTCTCAGGTTCGCTTGGTCTCCGCGTGCAAGGTTTTCCCTGAACGCCATTGGGGGTTCAGTTTTGAGTAATTGGTCAAAGGCTTCAGCTAATTCACTACTCTGAGAATTTGAATCAAAAAGTCGGATGTAGCCATTTTGTATCGCCTCATTCATTGAAAGGACTCCAGAACTAGAGATAGCCAGCACTGGAACTCCAGCGAAAATCGATTCCCGAACTGCACGTCCGTAAGACTCCGTTGGAGCGCAAGAAATCAATAGATCAAGTTTTTCCCAATATGCCTGCATGCCGTTTAGGCTAACTTCCCCGACAAACTCAACCTTGATCTTAGGAAATCTGTCATTAAACTGCTTTTCAAGCCAGGCCCGTTCCGAACCGGAGCCAATAATCTGGACTTCAAATTCTCTATGCTCCTTTTGAAGCTTATAAATCACATCAATGAAGGCGTCTAAACCTCGGTCGAATTGAAGACGGCCAACAAGGCCTATGCGAGGAACTTGTGAAATTGAGTTTCGGAAAGTAGGTGTTTTTTTCCACAGCATCATTGGTACGGGAGAGATGGTAATTTTTTGCGCATTCAAATTGAGTGATTTTGAGATTAACTGAGCTTGAAGATTCGACATGCATCTAACCTGTGACGCGTACTTTGAAGTTAATCTAGCAAGGGCATACTTAAATCGGTTCTTAAGCGAAGCATCAATCCAGAGGGAATTACCGAAATCTCCATGAAACTGAATTTGAAGTTTGTGTTCTCTCCGCAGTTTCTTTGAAATGAAAATAGCCAAAATTCCTGCAATCCAAGGATCACCCGCAATTAGCAGCGAGGGCTCTTTAGTTTTAGTGAATATCGAATACTTGCTCACTCGTTTTGGGATTAGTAGCTTTAAAATAGGGAACTGTTTAACTTGTAGCCCTTCATGAATTTGATTTGTTGATTTCCAAAACGTTGGCCTGATAATTCCTAACTCCATTTGACCTTGCGAAACTTCATTCAAGCTGCGGGCGTATTCTACGTGACGAATTAGAACTGAGTGGTTCCCCAAAATGTGTCCTTTTGGATCCACAATGAATACGTATTTTGTCATCTTATTCAGCGATTAACTCAATGACTTCAGAGATACGAGAACGAGAGTTGTAATTCTTCAGAACAGTTTCTCGGGCAGCAAAACCTTGTCGTCGGCAAAGCGCCGGGTCAATTATCAAAGAAGATACCTTTGCTGTAATTTGAGAGAGGTTCCTAGAATCAACTACTTGGCCATTAAATCCGTCTTGAATGACTGCCACATTTCCAGGTGTATTAGAAACTACGACGGCAAGTTGAAGAGACATTGCTTCAAGAAGGGAGAATGACATTCCTTCATACTGTGACATGAGTAAATAAATTCGGGAAGCATTCAAGTACTCCATAACTTTGGAGGAGTTGCAATCTCCTGCAAACGTGGTGTTTGCAGAGAGTTCGTCACTTAAGTTCTTTAGATTTTGCATTTCAGGTCCAGTGCCAATTACCAACAAACTTAAATTAAGGGCGCTGGCAACTCGTATACATTGGTCAACATTTTTCCATTTTACAAGCCTACTGACACAAACAAGGTCATAGCGTTTATGTGTTTGTCTCAGTTCACTTACTTGCACACCATTCGGAATGTACTTAATTGGTGTTCGGACTCCCCAAGACTGAAAGATTTCCACTAGTTCCATGCTCGGGCAATAAATTACTTTGAATTGATTGAACGCCCATTTATACAGACACTTTAGAATCCCAAGTTTCAAACTCAGTCGAGAATTTTGAAACTCTGACATGGATTCGCTAGTTAACCCCTGATTCCGACATCGCTCCCAGATTGGCTCTCCAACTAATTTGGCTACGGCTCTCTTTCGAAAAATAAATGCAGCTATTCCAGCTTCGATGTAAAGTCCGTTCGCAAAAATTCGGTCGGACCGTGCGGCATTTATTTGAATTAGAGCGAGTGATTTTACGAATCGATAAACTCTATTCTTTGTTCTTGGTACCAGAATTAGAGGGAAGGTCGGATAATCTCCGTCGAAATTCATGGGTTTCAACGTAAGTACGATTGGTATGTCGCCCCGTGACTGCAATTCTTTAGCCAATTCGGGAATAAAAGTTGCTGGGCCGCCGATATCTGGAGGGTAAATTCCAGTTGTAATCAATGTTTTCATGTGCTTGAGCGAACCCATTTGCCTAGTAATGCACGTTGGGGTTCTTGACTCATCCAGTCGATCGTTTTCCGTATTCCCTCTTCTAGTTTGGTCGTTGGTTTTTTTCCATTTTGAGAAATTAAATATGTCGATGAGGCATTTGTTATCTGAGCGTCACTTAAATTCTTTCCTGATGATTCATAAACTAACTCCTTACCGGTTAAATCCATGGCTACCTTTATAAGGTCATTCATTGAAACCGGGTTCCCTCCACCAATATTTACCACATCATGAAATCCCACATTTTTTGTCTGTAGGTTAACCCGTAAATCCAATACGCTACTGACACAGTCGTCGACAAAAGTGAAATCACGCTGGATAGTTCCGTCGCCAAACAAACTGAAAGTGCTATCAGACAGCAAGCTCGCCAAAATTCTGAAATAAGCCATGTCTGGACGTCCCATTGGTCCGTATACTGTAAAAAAGCGCATTCCTCGGCCTTTGGTCTGGGAATTCTGGATGATTGACTTTGCCAAGATTTCATTAGACAGTTTCGTTGCACCATAAAAACTATTTGGATTTAGATTTCTGTCTTCTTCGCTGTAAGGGATTGCGGCTTGATTGCCATAAACACTTGAGGAGGATGCATACATGAATTCTGGTACATTATTCGAAACAGCCGCTTGCAGGACAGCACTAAATCCGGTCAAGTTACTTTCCACATATTTATTGATACTTGCTACCGGCAATCTTACGCCAGCTTGAGCGGCAAGGTGAAAAATTGTTTTGGGTTTATAGTCCTTAACGATTTGATTCATCATTCTTAGGTTGCAGATATCTTCCTTCAAAAAATGAAATCTTGAACTGGTTGCTAGTTTTTCAAGTCTGAATTCTTTTAACTGCGGTGCGTAGTAATCAGTGTGAGAATCAATTCCGCAAACTTCCCAACCGGCTGCGAGCAATTGGTTTGACAAAGCTGAACCGACAAATCCGCTAGATCCAGTAACTATCGCTTTCATGTCAGTCCAATCCAATTAGTCAATGAGTCAGTGTAGCGATGCTAAGATTCTATATGCGGTTTCGTCGTAAAGTTAGCGCTGGAAATCGAAGTTTACTTGTTATAAACTACGTAATGGACGAAGCGCACCCTGCCTTAGCCCATCAGGTTTCAATCGCTGAAAGTCTTGCAAAAGTTTTTGATTCAGTAACGGTCATCACAGGGACTTCAAACTATGTGAGTTCACAGAAAAATCTGCGGCTAGTTTCAAGTCAATGGGTACCCGGTGAAAACTTTAGAAATGTTGCGAAATTTGTTCGAGTTTTTATCCGAGAAATTTTGCGAGAAAAATACTTTGCAGTCTTCTCGCATATGACTGTAGTTCAAAGTTGCTTGTCGGGTCCAATACTAAGATTTCTTCGGATTAAGCACTTTTTATGGTACGCGCATGCCCAAAACTCTTTTTTCTTACAATGGGCTCATCTTTGGTGCACGGGAATCATTACTTCGACATTCAACTCTTGTCCTATTCGAAGTAACAAGATTCACTATATAGGACAGAGTATTGATGAAACGATTTTCACAGCTAAAACAAATCTGAGTACTCCATTAACTAGGTTTATTCACGTTGGACGACTAGATCCGTCAAAGGGGATAGACAAAATGATTGACTCTGTTGCGAGAGTTCGGAAATCTAATCCACATATTACATTGATGCTTCTGGGCTCTGCTTCGACTACTAAGAGTCAAGAATATGTAAATGAAATCAAGAATTCTTGGGAAATCCAAATTAATGAGGGATGGTTGGAGTTTCATGAATCTATACCCAGAAACCATTTGCCTAGCTTTTTAAAGTCGTACGATGTTTTTGTTCATGCTTTTCAAGGAAGTCTTGATAAATCGCTTATAGAAGCAACATTTTCTAACTTAGCTGTTGCAACCATAAACCAGGAGTATCAGAGGGATTTTGGCATTTGGAGCTCGAATTCAGATTCACTTCAGTCTGAAATAGAGGCTTTGATTGCCCGTCCCACCGAAGAGTTGACCCTAGAACTTAATCGTAGGCTTGAAATTGCCCATCAGAGGCATTCCATGTCCAAGTGGATTCAACAACTCACCATTATCCTAAATTAAATCCTTAAAGACCCATTAGTTTGGCCTGATTTGCAAAACTTAGATTTACTAATTTCAATTCTTCAAATGTTCCAGAAGCAGCAATTTCGCCTTCACTCAAATAAAGAAGTTCATCAGCAAGTCTCACAGTAGAAAGTCTGTGTGCGATAACCAAGACTGTGCAGGATCCTCTTAACTTCACAATAGAATCTGTGATTTTACTTTCGGTATCTGGATCTAGCGAACTTGTGGCTTCATCGAAAATTATAACTTTAGGTTTTGTAAATAAAGCTCTGGCTATTCCAAGGCGTTGTTTCTGTCCCCCACTGAGATTATTTCCTCCCTCACTTAAAATTGTTTGCAGTCCATTCGGTAACCCTGAAATAAAGTCTTCAAGTTCGGCTGCCCGAAGAGCTGACCAAATATCTGCATCTTCAACTTTAGTTGGATCATATCCAAGGCAAACATTTTCCTTTACTGTTGCATTAGCTAGAAAAACTTCCTGTGGAACATACCCGATAGCCCCAGGCCATGTGTGAACTGCCGATTTAGCATCCATGCCTGAAATTTTGATACTGTCATCAGCTGTTTTAAGAATGCCTAGTATCAGGTCCACCAAAGTACTCTTTCCACTTCCGGATGGGCCAACTAGCGCGATAAAGGAACCTGGGTTTGCCTTAAGGGAAATGTTCTTTACAACTGGCGATGAAGCATCGGGATATGTATATGTAAGGTTCTCAACTGTGAGACTCGGCGTGAATCCTATGTGTTCGAATTCAAGCCTTGAGTTTTCTTGAGGAAGCGGATTTGCTCTATTCAATTCATCAGCTAATTCCAGTGTTGGTCTCGCTGAAGATATGTAGGCTTTTACCATCACAAAATTTTGCTGAATTCTCATTACCGCAGGTGCAATTCGTGTGCTCGCGCTAATGAAGACCGCAAGTATTCCAATTGCTCGATATGGGTCTTCTCGGGTCAAAAGTAATGCTGCAAGTGACACGACGCCCAATACGATTGCCAATTCCGTAACATACTTACTTATATTGGGCAAAAACTTTAACTCTGCGTCATATTTGGCCATTTCAAAGCGCTGCTTCCTAATTGTATTTGCTGAGAAGGAGAGTCCGCCGCGGGTTGTAAGTTCTCTGAATGAGGACAAAACTTCAAATAATTTCTGGTTCGATTCGATTGTTATTCTTCGGTAGCTAGAACTCAACTTTGATGCGCGTGTGTGTGTCAATACGTAGAGCAATACCCCAACAAAAGCAAAAATAAATAACGTACAAATAGAAATGATTGGGTCAACCACAAATAGACCGGCAGCAAGAACCAAAAGTAGTGACAAATCCGCAATCACTAAGATCAGGTTGGCCATAACGCCAACCATTAAGTTTGATACTCCATTAGTCAGGTTAAAGATTCTATTCTGGATAGACTCCTTCTGGATGTAAGTAATTTGTTGATTCAGCAACTTGGAAGTGAGTGAGCTTGTAATTCTTGCACTTTTCATACTTAGGTAAGTGAGGGTCTTTCGCATAAAGTAAACAGATAGCAAAGTTTTTACAACCAATACTAAGATCGCGACGATGCCAATCCACATTATCTGTGTTCGGAAATCACTATTTTCTAGGCCGACGAGTTCCAAAATTCTAGAAACTCGATCACCTGGTTGCTGGGATTGGAATCCTCTTATTGCTAGTGCCGCAAGAATGCCGACTAAAGCCACTCCGAGTAGATCCAGGAATCCCAGAAGAACTTGAACGCCTGTGGTGGCAAGCAATTTCGCTTTTTCTTTTTTGTCAAATAAATTTACCGTTCGAGATATTCCAGCTTTTAAGGACAAGCCGTTCGGTTCCAATTCCATTCTCCAACTATAGAGGAGCTTGACAACTACCCTGGATTTTGCTCATAAATCTTTTGAATCGAATTTGCCATTACGCCTGAGCCAAATAATTCTAATCTCTTGAATTGCGCTTCTCGCATCTTCAATGGGTCAACATTCATCGCTTCGCCTAATTTAACGCTTAGATCCTGCTCATTTTCGACATCAAAGAAAGTTGCTGCGCCGCTAGTTCCCAAGACTTCAATAGCTGCAGGGATATTCGATGCCAGAATTATTCGGGATGTCGCCATCGCCTCAAGATAAACCATTCCGAATCCTTCAAACTTGCTGGCGAGAACGAAAACATCAAATTCAGATAAGACCTTTGCGGGATTTGAAGTTTTGCCCATGAGAAAAACGCTGTCCTGCATTTTCAACGTAATAATTAGTTCTTTCAATGACTCGAGCTCAGGACCTTCCCCATAAATCTCCAGAGTTGATCGGGGGGAAATCGAATTATGAAAAAGAGTAAATCCACGAATTAATGTTCCCAAGTCCTTTTCAAAAGAAAGTCTAGCCAAGCTCCCGACTTTTAACTCACGGAAATTAGGCTGCCGTAGTAATTCGGTTTGCCCCACTCTAGATACAAAATGCTTGGCATCAAATCCGTAATTCACAACTAAAAGTTTCTTTGGACCACTTATTTCCCCTGACTTGAGGAGATACTCAGATACAAATTTACTAATCGCAATAATTCCAGCAGCTCTCTTTGCCGCTAGTCGTGAAAGTAATCGAGAGAGTAATGGAGGTTTTCCAGGAAAAAAGGCACTTCCATAGTGTCTGGAAATGAAATACCTTCGTTGGAATGACAGTGCAAGTAGCAACTCGGCTTGAGGGAGGTGTGCATGTTGGATTCTATCTATTTTTCGTTTTCCAAGAATTTTCTTAAAGACTTGTAGAGCAAAGCTCTTCCCATGTAGAGAAAGATCTACTTTGATATCTTCACTTTCAAAGTCATCAAAAAGATCTAGTTGACCCTTAAGCGGGGTAACGATCACACTATGCCCGCTAGCTATTTGCTCTCTGCAGAGAATCAGTAACTGATTCTCTGCGCCACCTCGAGAAATCGTGGTTATAAAGTGGTTGATTTGCATGTAGCTCCTTAAGCAGCTGAGTTTAATGTCTCATCGGCTTCCACACATATGGTACTTGTGGTTTGTATTCGATTTATCGTTGAACCGTAGAACTAATTATTAGAGTCGCTTTTGTGGGTAAGTTTGATCTTATCTCAAACTACACGCATCTTGATGGACTATTATACTCGAACTGAAAGTTCTGGAAATGAGGCGTTGGTTTTGCAATCAATTTTTGACTCCGAAGTAGAGCAGAAGAGAGTGCGAGTTTTTCTAGCGGGTGCACAAAAGTCTTGGGAGTCAGCTGCTTGGAATTATGCAAGGACCAACTTTGACTTGATTGATGCGACATGAGAGACCCAAATCTCACTCCAGTTTCTACTAAGTATGTCCTGGCCGATTTCAATTGTAGTCGTGAATACACCCACCATGCCGAGTATTTATCTGCGTTTGCAAACCATCTCCAGGCAATGAATCTAGAATATGAATTGTGGATTAATAGGGCAGCCGATTCTGGTGTGAAAACCTTATTGAAGAGTCATCCAGTTAATTCCATTCTGAATTCTTTGGATTACAGTTTTACAAGGAATCAAAACTTTCCAATTTACATACTAAACAAGAGTATTAGAAGTATCCTGGGCAATTCGAGGCTATCGCTCATGCCGCTTGGGCTTCAGGAGAAAATAGTAGATTTCATTGCGGGCTTACTGGCTCATTCTGCTCTTAAGAGAGTAAGACAACTAAGCGGGGAATACGAAAGAGTTGTAATCGTATTTCCTTCGGTTGATGGATTGGCGCTTAGGTTCCTGAGACAAATTGCTTCGGGTACATTCAATTCAGTGTCAGTGTCAGTGAGATTAATTGGTGCTGAAACTAGAGGTGTTCTCGGAACAAAAGATTTGAATTCATTTATACGTCAAATTGAGACTGGTATTTTAGATCTGCGTATTGGGTGGGAAATCCATTCTACGAAGAATAGGATGATTGAATCAGGTTTGCCGCCTGAAAAACTCTATTGGTCGCCGATTCCGCCTACTTCTAGCCCTCTTCTAAAATTGAGTAATTCAAAGAGAATAACCCTTGGTTTCTTAGGCAGCGCAAGAAGAAATAAGGGATTTTCAAGTATCCCTCAAATTTCAAATCTACTCAGAGACTTAGACATTTGTTTCCTTGTGCAAGAGGCTAATTTCGAGTGGGACGGATATTTAGCTTCTATGGCTGAATTGCTTGGGCTAGGAGACAGAGTTAATTTAGTGCCGGGAGCTGCTTCAAATGAAGAGCTCAGTCAGGCCATGTCGGAATGTTCCATATTGGTCCTTCCTTATGAAGTGGACTCCTATCGATTTGCAGGGTCAGGGATCATGTATCAGGCAGCAAGTATAGGAATACCTATATTTTGCACGGAAGGCGTTGGATTTGATTGGGACGTGAAGCACTTTGGTATCGGTTCAACTTTTCGTTCTCCTGAGGAACTTCGCTCCCTAGTCACCAATTTTGATGCGCTTGCATATTACCAAAAAATTCTAGAGTACAACCAAGCCCGCATTCTCGCGTGTTCTGAGTTTCTTGGATAAATACATGATGAGTATTCTTTCTAGTTCAACCACCACAAATTATATCTTGATTGATTTTTCATGCTCGAAGCACTTCAGTCATAATTGGACTTATCTTCTGGGATTTGGAAAATTCATCGAACAAGGAAGCCAGGCTGCTTCCGTGGAGTATTGGATAAATAGAGCCGCAGATAGAAGAAAGGGATTTTCAGCGGGATCACAGGTTCAGTCTTTTCTCTTGTCTCCAATTTACGGTTACTCCAGGTCAAGAAATTTACTGAGATGGACTATCGATCAATTTTTTGAGCGGGGAAATAATCTTCTAGTCAGACTTAATTGGCTGCCTTCCGCAAAGCGACTCTTTCTAGGCTTAGCAACTGTCTATTACACCCAATCCGCGGTGCGCGCCTTGAGAATCCGATATAAGAAATCTGACGACATAGTTCTCATTTTCCCATCAATTGACGGACTTGGTCTTCATTTTCTGAAGCGATGTCTTCGAAAGCGTATTCCAATCAATAAAGTAGTTATACGCACCTTACAAGCAGAACGTCGAGGGATGTTTTCAATTCCTGACTTAGTTCCATTTGTTGAAAATCTAGTTTTGAATTCCCCAGATATGGACATTCGTATAGGTTTCGAAGTTGCACGAGTTGGAGAGATTTTAAGGAAGTCATCGAAAACCAGCTCTCAAATCTTTTGGAGTCCTATTCCAAGTTATCAGGAAATTTCTTGGAGAGATTCGAAAAAGTCTGATTCTACAATGAGAATTGGGTTCCTTGGGGCCGCTCGTAAATTAAAGGGTTTCGAGAATGTACCAAGGATAATTCAATCACTTGTTTCTTCTGGAAAAAAATTCGAATTCTATTTACAGCTTGCTGCGGAGGAATGGGAAGGATATCAGGACATTCTGAGGAATCTTCGGGAATTAGGAGTTGAGATCATTTTCCTCGAAGGAGGTTGCTCAGATGATTTATTACTCCAGACTATTTCAAAGCTCGACTGTTTAATTCTTCCCTACTTCGTCGAAGAGTATCGAAATGCTGGCTCTGGGCTACTATTTCATGCAGCGGATTTTGGTGTTCCTGTAATTTCCATGCATGGCGTTGGTTTTGATTGGGATATACAGCAATATTCATTGGGCGTACTGTGCAATTCTTCCGAGGAGATTCCTAATCAAGTAATTCTTCTCGATTGTGAGCAATATAGAGATTCAATTGATAACTACAACTTGGCTCGCAATGAAATCACAGCGGCATTGCTGAACTTTGAAAAGAAAGTTAATTGATAAGTTTCCTGGTCTTCAAAAGCTAGGCCCCTGCCTGAATGAATTCTAAAGACTGGCTAAAGCCAAAAAATCTACAAGGGTGTCAGGGATGATGGGTGCGAGACAGAAATGTCTCAACTTTAGATATCCAGTGGGTATGGGAAGGATTAGACTTTTGGGCTTTGAGCCTGCGGCTCGCTTGATGCCATCGCTGTTCGAAAGAATTGAAAACTGACCAAAGTTTTTCACTGCTTAATGAAATACGAGGGATTTCTTGATTTACTCAAGTACTATTGCAGAATGCACAGTGATAATTCGGTTGTTGTTGTTGGGGGATGTGGTCATGTCGGCTTACCGCTTTCAGCATCTTTAGCAAACGCTGGTTATAAGGTATTTGCGTTTGATATTAACTCAAGCAGTGTAAATTCAGTAGTTAACAAGGAGGCGCCTTTTTGGGAACCAGACTTGGATGACTTGTTGATCAAAACCTCTGAGATTTCTTTATTTGCAACAACTAATCCGGAATGCATCCGAGCAGCAGATACAGTCATTATGATTGTTGGTACGCCCCTTGATGTACACCTGAATCCAGACCCTAATGCAGTAGTCTTTGCGGTAGAGCAAATAGCTTCGCATTTAAGGGATGGACAGCTTTTAATTCTAAGAAGTACTGTCTTTCCAGGAGTCACAAAGCGTGTTGAAAAGTTAATTCATAATCTTCAATTAGATATCGAAGTTACTTTTTGTCCTGAAAGAATTGCAGAAGGCGTGGCCGTAAAAGAGCTTCATCAACTTCCTCAGATTGTTGGCGCAAGAACGGAGATTTCGAGCAACCGATCGGCCAAGTTTTTTGAAGCCTTAGGAGTTGAAATAGTGAAGTCGACTCCAGAGGAAGCGGAATTCACAAAACTATTCACGAACACTTGGCGCTATATCAAATTTGCGGCTGCGAACCAGTTTTGGATGGTTGCATCTGAAGCAGGGGAAGATTTCGAGAGTATTCGAAAGCTTATGAGCTATAACTACCCTCGAGCAGCTGATATACCGGGACCTGGTTTTGCTGCTGGACCTTGTTTGTTTAAAGACACAATGCAGCTTGCTACCTTTAGTGGAAACAAGTTTCCTCTCGGGCAGGCAGCTATGTTAGTGAATGAAGGTCAACCTGATTTTCTAGTCGAATTGCTGGAAAGAGACTACGATCTTGAGAATATGAAGGTCGGAATTTTGGGGATGGCATTCAAGGGCGAATCAGACGACATAAGGTCCAGTTTGGCTTATAAGCTCAAGAAAATTTTAAAGTTCCGAGCAGATGCCGTATTAACTACAGATCCATATGTGCGGGATGATGATTCTCTTTTACCATTAGACCAAGTGGTTAAGAGTTCAGACTTGCTCATAATTGCAGCTCCTCACAAAATTTATAGCAGTCTTGAAGTCACTAAACCTATTATAGATATTTGGAACCTTAGGAATTAGTTTGATTTCGCAAGACTTTTTCGTAGGCACGAGTAAAACTATGAATGCTGTCATGATTGGGGGTTATGAATCTATTGATTAATTCGAGATCTATTTTAGGGATAAATATGATTAAGTCGTCTAGGTTCAAACATCAATACCGTAATGGATACTTCTATGTCTCTATTTTTTTGCTGATATTGGGTATGTTTGCAACTATTTCAAATTTAGTTAGGGTAATTACATTCGGCGGAAATAATTGGGGAATTGGTGAATGGCTCATCAATTATGATGGTGGATTTGTTAGAAGAGGCTTAATCGGGCAAATCTTATTGTCTAGTAAACTGACAGGCACTTCCCTCCTCCTTTTGATTATATTCGTTCAATTAATTTTGTATTGTATAATTTTGATTTACTTAACAAGAATTCTAAAAGAGAATAGATTCTCATTACCCTTTGTGGCCTTAATTTGTAGTCCTATGGGAATAAATTTCGTGGGTTGGGACAAGTTTGTATTGATCAGAAAGGAATTTATTGGGCTTGTAAGTTTGGTTATTCTCGCTCAATACATTAGAGGAAAATCTTCACAAAAAAGCCTATTGTGGGTTTTCTATGCATTGTTTATCTTGGCAATTTTCTCCTCAGAAGTAAATCTCTCGCTAGTTCCCGGAGTCATATTTCTATTTTGGTTGAATTCGAGTACAAGATCGCGCAGTTGCTTTTATAGAGAATTATTCAATATAGTTTTTCTAGTCTGTCTAAGTGTATTGATAAGTATCAAGTTTAATGGTGATAAACGGCTTGCAACCTCAATCTGCCAGAAAATTACTTCGGTTGGCTTAGATCCAGAAAAAAACTGCCGAGGCGCAGTAGATGTGTTGGGAATGAGTTTTAGCTCGATGATTGATCATTTGATTTCTAGCTACCCGATTTACTTTATCTACTTGATATATCTATTCTTGGCTTGCCTTCCATTGTTGTTCCTTAAATCTGATAAGTTAAACTTGTCTTGGATACTTTTTCTATTCATTGGCACCGTTCCTCTTTATCTTATCGCTTGGGACTACGGACGGTGGATTTTTCTATTTGTTTTAGAGATTACTATCTGTCTTTCGGTAACTCAGGTGAAAGTGAAGCCCAAAAATTCATTTAATTACATGACTACTTTCTTGTATTCATTTCTATGGGGCAGTGGTCACGGCGGAGATCCAATACAAAATGGATGGATTGGTGCAATGCCAACTCTAACTAGAAACTTTTTTAGTATCTTTTACAAATAACGCTGTTAACGAAAAGCCTAGGGGCAATTTTGACTTAGACTCTAAATCTAAAACTATGGTAAGAATTGGCTTAAAGTAATTCAGAATTTTCTTATGGCTCCTGTTTTTTTGATGAACCTTCAAATCTTCTCCCTTATCAATCTTTAATAAATATGGGATCCTTCTTAACAACAAAACTGGAAGAATGAGAATGAAAAATTGATACTTTACGACTTTAGGTTTGAACCCAGAATTTCCCAAACTTCGTTTCAATTCTGTTTTAGAGTATCTACGAAAGTGTCCTATGCTCAAATCATAATTAGAGAACAAATACTGTCCCGCAGGGACAGTGATAATTAAGTAACCTTGTGGCTTCAACACTCTGTAGATTTCCTCTAAGAATGGAACGGTGTTATCAATATGCTCCAAAACATCAAAAATTCCAATAGCCTCAATTGAATTGTCGGGAAGTTGTAGCATCTTTAACGTGCCTGGAAATGTCTTTATGGATAACGAATTCAATTTGCTAACACCAGATAACAAGGGTTCAATTGCAATTATATTGATGTCTTGTTCCATCAAGTTTTGACTAATTTGCCCATCTCCTGCGCCTATCTCCCACAATAGTTCTATTTCATTTTTCTTTATGATTTCAATGACTTCTTTGGATCTATGTCTGTTGAAAACAGAATCATATCCATTTTCAAGGTCCTCAAATAACTCAGAAGGGAAACTAATTTCTTGTGGATCACAAGATGTGATTAGTCCTTTCTCTTTGTTTTTTAGCTCGCTCCAACCTAATTCTTCTAATCTTCTTATTTCATTTTCTACCATTTGTGTGTAATCTGTGTTCATCTTTTTTTCAATTCATGTAGTAAAGTTTTGCTTTTTCCAATACCTATTCCGTGCAGGAACCACTTCAAATATGATCCTATTTGACTTAGTATTTTAAAGTTTGATTTTCCATATGTTCGCTCTATCCATATAGTTGGTATTTCTGCAACCATCATTCCACCTCTTTTGGCTTTTGCAATTAATTCCATTCCAATCTCGAAACCGGTACTTGCATTTATATCTACTGCATCTAAAAATTGCTTTGAATATGCCTTGAAATTGTTCGTGCAGTCGTGGGTCCCTACCCTGGTTAAAAAATGAAATGATTTTCCTGCAATTCTAGCTAGCACACCTTTCATGAAGGGTGCTCCAATTTGTTGTCCGGTTGCAATGTATCTCGACGCGCATGCAATCGTTACTCCCCTTTCAACAAGTGCAACTAATGGTGAAATTGAACTTGGATCATCACTACCATCGGCCATGGTGACTACCACTATAGGACTTTCTGCTTTTTTCATTCCAAACTTAATTGCATTGGAAAATCCTGGATTGTTTAAATTTAATAGCAACCTAATTTCACCATTTTTCGTTTCCAACTCGCTTAAATGTGGAATTGTCTGGTCATCCACATTATCGGCAATTATAAGAAACTCAAATTTAAAATCGAGTGAAGAGTCAATACGGTCAATTATGTTTTTTATCGTCTCAGGTTCATTTAGCACAGGTATTATTATTGAACACTTGTTAATTTGATTCTCCAATTTATATTCAGGCTCCATGCCGATAATACATCAGAGAATATTCTTTGTGCTCTAGATTTTGAACTGGTATTGAGTATTTAGAGTGAAATAACTCTTTTTTCAGAAGGGATTACCAAGGATTCTCATAAAACTTATGTTTAAGTTCTTTTTGTGTGCTTGTAGGGATTCGAGCCCCAAACGTTCTGATTCGGTGGCCAATTATCCATAATCATCTATATGTTAGATGAAACTGCCATAACTTGTTGATGTCTGACTCAACTACTTATTCTGAATTTTTTCCTACAGGCCTAAGCCAAACTGTGCTGCACCAGAAGTATCAGAATAAAGGTATAGGATATCCCCTATGGAAAAGGTCCTTGTTACGGGTTCTGCAGGCTTTATTGGCGGTTATTTAGTTGATGAATTACTAAATCAGGGTTATTCAGTTATTGGACTGGACAATTTGTCGAAATATGGTCGCGTAAGTCGATCATTTGATGAGAATGAGCATTTTAGATTTGTGCAAGGTGATGCAGCCGATGTGGGTTTGCTCCAAGAGCTACTCAAGGATTGTGACCACTTCATTGCAGGTGCAGCCCTTATTGGTGGAATTTCTTATTTCCACCAATTTGCATATGATTTACTGTCCAAAAATGAAAGAATTATTGCTGCGGCATGTGATGCAGCGATAGCAACGCGCAAAGCTGGAGGGTCTCTTAAGAAGGTAACCTATCTTTCCAGTTCAATGGTCTTTGAAAGTACCGACCGTTGGCCGAGTGTTGAAGGAGATGAGCGCAAGGTTGCTCCACCTTTATCAAGTTATGGTTTTCAAAAGCTTGCCGTCGAGTATTTTGCGATTGCTGCTTGGGATCAATACAAATTACCTTACACAATATGTCGGCCTTTCAACTGTGTTGGTATTGGTGAAAGTCGTGCACTCGGTGGGACGGCCGTGAAATCAGGAAATGTTGATCTCGCGCTAAGCCATGTTGTTCCAGACATCGTACAAAAGATTCTTAAAGGACAGTCGCCTCTCCATCTCTTGGGAAACGGTCAACAAATTCGTCACTATACATATGGTGGAGATTTGGCGCGAGGCATTGTTACGGCCATGCAGCATCCAGCCGCCACGAACGAAGATTTCAATCTTTCTACTGCAGAATCTACTTCGGTCCTGGAGTTGGCGGAAGTAATCTGGAAAAAAATTAATGGTGATAAACCTTTCGAGGTCACATTTGATAATCCATACGAACATGATGTTCAAAAGCGTATTCCTTCTGTTGAAAAGGCAAAAACGGTCCTAGGCTTTGAAGCTAAGACCTCTTTGGAAGACATGCTCGATGAAGTAATCCCGTGGATACGAGATGCTATTTCTCAGAATCTTATTTAGTCTGTAGATGTATAAAAGAATATCTTTTCGTTAATTGGAATATTGGAATACAGTTGGGTGGTTATGATTGAGAAACGGACGTTAGGCATTTATATGCCGTCTTATGGTCGCAGTGCATTAGCCTTAGAATCGTTGTCGCGTCTTCGCCATCAAATTCGAAAATTGGATCCAGAATTGCTCCGTGAATTTAAGGTAGATGTTTTCTTGGCAGTGAATTCAGATGAAAGTTACGTAGCAACGGATTTTGCTGAGCTAGCCGAGACATTTCAGAATCGTGCTGCCAATCTCGGTGCAGACATGAATATCGGCCTAGGTTTCAGTGAATCAATCTTGAATAAATGGGATTATTTGTGGATAGTGGGCGATGATGAACCTCTTGGTGAAAATGCTGTTCAGGTAATCCTACAAAAAATCTCGGAAAGTAATCCTGATTTGATTGTCGGCTCAAAGGGCACTCTCGATTCCATTTATGACGTTCAATCTTTTCAAGACTTTAACAGTCTTGTCTCGGGAACTTTAACCTTTATTTCTTCTTGTGTGTATAAGTGTAACTATTCTGAAGAGATGGTTGAGAAAAGTTTGGAGTTTGCCTTTACCTCCTATTCGCATGTTTGCATGCAGAACCTTTTAATTCAGCAGGGCATGTTGAAAAGAGTAGCGACCGTCGAAATGCAACTTTTATGTGATTACCACTACAAGGTCTTGCAGGATCCATTGAAACCTAGAAGTGAATATGGCTATCGGGATTCAAGAGTTTTTTTCGGAAAAATTCTTACACCACTAGTTACTCATAATCAAACATATATAAGGAGTGAGTTTTCAAAGTGGTGGAAATCAAATTGGCACAGATTTAGTATGTACGCGGATGTCGATGATTTTCGCTCGGACCTTGTATTTGGATATTCAAGAAGATTCCTAAAACTGTATCCGTGGCTTCTGCTCTCAGCGTTTCCTTATTGGAGAGTAAAAGAGGTAATTCGACCGGTCCCTTCAAGTAGAGGTACAGTTTCCGGCTCGGCGGGGAGAAAATCTTGATTGGCACACCTTTGTGGCGCACTCTGAATTATGGAATTATTCCAACCTTAAAATATTTCGCAAGTCACAGATTGGGCTCAAAAAGTCCAAACAAGGATTTAGAGGCTCTGAGTATTGCTTCTTTCGCTGAGTTAATCGGTATAAAGGAGGCAGATCCGGAAAGTGACTCGCGGGCGACTGTTGTTTCGATGGTGCATCAAATGCGGGCGCAAATGGAACTTGAATCAGATGGACAAAAGATAAAGAACGTATTGGGGTCGGACTCAAGTATTGCCAGGCTCATAATCTTGGAGCTTGCGATTCGAAGTAATCGGTTCGGGAGTTTTCTGGAAACAGGTACGCAACATGGCTTGAGTGCGTTTGTGGTGAGTGAATCAGCCAAACGGTACTCCCCCGAAATGAAAATATCTTCCTTCGACGTTTCACATGAACAGTATTTTGTGAGATCAGCGGGCGTCACATATTCTGCACTCTCGTGGCCCGCCAGAAAGAACTTTAAAAAGGAAACTCTTAACCTGAGACGTGATCCACTGATATTTTTCCACGACTCAGACCACTCGTACGAGAACATGTTTTTTGAATTTCAATGGGCTTGGAATAATCTTCAAGCTGAAGTAATCATTTCCGATGACATCGATGGCAATGATGCGTTCTTTGATTTTTGCGAGACCTCAGGAATATCGGGTTACAGAATTATGATTGATGACGGACCGGCTGTTGGGTTTGCGATGAGGGGTCTATGAGACTTCTTCATATCACATCAGTGGTTGATGGGAGAAGCAACAGTGGGACCGCTCGCGTCGCTTCGGAATTGATACATCGGCTTAGCGAGCGGAGGGAAATACATCAAACATTTCTACATTTTGATTCGTCCGACAATAACATTTACAAACTGCCCGGTACCAAAGAGATTTTGATTAAGCCAATTGGAAAATTGTGGGGTGCAAGGTATTTGAGTTTTCTCAAATTTGCCATCACTCAGCGGTTTCTCTGTTGCATTGGGCGACGAGAGAAGTTTGATGTTGTACATTGGCATGTAAGCCGAATATATCCTTTGTTTTTTTTAATTCCTTCTACCAAACACATTCTCACCTTGCATGACGCAGGGGGTTACATTCTCCCTAACGTGAATACACTCTCAACGAGAATTTTTAAGAAAGTAGCGGAATGGTCTGTTGCTAATTTGAACTCGATTATCGTGGATTCTAACTCTTCGAAACGAGATCTGGTTGACACAGGTAAGTACAAACACGAGAAAATAGATACTCTTTACTTAGCAACTAACATTGCCTTCGCGCGGCAAACGGTTCCAGTTGGTTTTAGAGAATTCGTGGGAGAGGAACCATTTATATTGTGCGTCGCGAGATGGCAGCCACATAAGAATGTAGAATCCGTTGTGTCAGCTTTTGCTCATTACGTTGCTGAGCATGATGACGATCTAAAACTTGTATTGGTTGGAAAGCCTGTTGGAGATTATGTGGAACCCCAGAAAGGGATTGCCAGGTATGCTTTAGAAAGCAGATGTTGGGTGACCGCTGACTTGACAGATGGTGAATTGAAGTATCTGTATTCTCAGGCACAGCTGAACATCTTCCCCTCACTTCATGAAGGATTTGGCCTTTCTGTTCTTGAAGGCATGTCTTGTGGGTGCCCCGTAATTGTCCATGCTGGGGGCGCCACAGAAGAGATTGCTGGAAGCGGGGGAGTAGCCATAGATTCTCGTAACCCTGTCGAGTTTGCCAAGACTATTAAGGATTGCCTCGTGAGAAGATCTGAGTTGTCTGCAAATGCAACTATACGTTCAAGGGATTTCTCATGGGACAAATCTGTAGATGAGTTACTCAGAATCTACAACAAGAGGTGACTACAAATTGCCAACACAAAGTTTGAAATAGCGATATTTTCATGAGCGGGAGAGTGAAATGAAGAAGAGTTTCGGTCTTGTTAGGTATTTTCCAGTGAGTGCCAGGTTCTTTAGATTTATCATGCCGCGGTTACTGGATTTTTCCTCCTATCCGCTCTATAAGGGAAAAATTGCAAGATTGGAGCGAGAACGACAGCTTTATATTCAGGCTATCAATCACGGTTCAATAGTTAACGATTTCCATAAATCTATCCTCTCTCAACTCATTCCGTCACATTCCAGCTACTCTGAACTTAAACGAGTCGGTGCGGTTCGCGATGGTGGGTACTACATTCCAATTATTGAAGAAACAAAATTTCCTTGGATTACGATTGGGTTAGGATTTAATTGTCAATTTGAAAATGAGATCTCGTCGCTAGGATCTAAAGTTGACACTTTTGATCACACCATTCCTTGGGCCCCAAGATCACTTTCTAAACGAGTAACGTGGAACAAAGTTGGGTGGGGTGAAAAGAACCAAGAAAGCCTGGCGACAATCAAAGGGATTCGTCAATTAGCGGGTCATGATTTGACCAAGGGTTGGAACTTAAAGTTTGACATTGAGAATGCCGAATGGCCGCTTATCTCACAGCTGTTTCATGTGGGGGATCTTGAGAGCCTGCCAAGCATTATCACTTGCGAGCTACATGAGCTTCTTTGGAAGCCGGGATGCGAATACAAATTGCAGGTTCTTAGAGATTTGAGGGAGCAATACATTCCTATTCATTTACACGGCAACAATTTCTCTGCCGTACACGCAACTCATGATTATCTGATTTACGATGCTTTAGAACTCACTCTCATTAGAAATGATTTATTCGAAAAGTTGACCCCAGTCGCAGAGTTAGTCGAAGAGCCATGTGCAAATGACTTAACTTCGCCAGATTTTCAAATTCGATTACACTAGGAGAATGGCTCCGGTATTGACTTGGTTGATTCTCAATTCTTCTTCATTGTCTCCTTGGAAAATTGAATCTCAGAATTACAAAGTTCAGTTGCTGAGCGCTCGCGTGTTTTGAAATTCTTCCACCAAGAAATAGAGCTCTCGACTGCTTGCTTTTGGGTCCATTTTGAACTCCAATGAAGAATTCTACGGGATTTTGTTGAGTCTAAATCTAGCGTTCGTGCTTCAATCAAACTGTTAGGTTGCCTATTGTATTCCACTACGTCATCAACTCTGGCACCCCATCGTTCGCAGGCAGAAACAACTACTTCTGAAACTGTGAGGCTGTCGGAGTCACAACTAAAATTAAAGGTAAGTTCATCGTTGCCTGCGAGCTGGTGTTGAACTGCTTTAAGGTAGCCATGCAGTGGATCCAAAACATGTTGCCAAGGTCGAGTCGCTTGCGGATTTCTGATGAATAGTTTATCTCCAGTGGTAAAAGAGTGAATTAGCTGAGGTATCAAACGAGTAGGGTTGATATCCCCGCCTCCAATCACATTACCAGCTCTTAATGAAATAACACTTGGCCCCCCAGAAACTTTTCCAATTTGACGCCAGGCTGCGACAACTTGTTCTGTCCCCACTTTGCTCGCACTATACGGGTCCTTCCCCATTAATGGATCAGACTCCAGAAATTTTCTACCCAAATCGTGGTTTTCGTAAACTTTATCGGTTGTAACCACGGCAACTAACTTTACTGAGTCACATGCAAAAGCAGACTCAAGTAAGTTTGCTGTCCCCATTACATTTGTTGAAAAAGTGCCAAGTGGGTCGGTATAAGAATCCAAGACAATGGCTTGAGCGGCAAAATGAAAAATGATTTCGGGTTGTACTGAGAAGACAAAAGACTTTAGTTCTGAATGGTTTCGTATATCACCGAATCGCTCGTGTATAGCGTTGTTGGGTTGGAGTTCGGAGTAGAGCGAGCCAGGCTGTGGTTCCAAGGAATATCCCGCTACCTCATACCCTAGAGATTGAAGCAACTGCTGAAACCAGGCTCCTTTAAAGCCTGTATGGCCCGTAAGTAATATGGGTCTTTCTGTAAATCTTTGACTCTCAATTCCAGCAACCTGCATGAGAAGACTTTACCTAATCTATAAGCATTTACCAAACAACTAGCATATTGTTTGCACATAGACGCCTGGAGGAAATTTTGGAACCTGAGCTTGAGCAAGTATTCACAGATTTAGCAAAATCAGCCTTTGGCGCATTACACCCCAATTCTGATTTTATAGCGGGCGCTTCAAATATCCCAGTGACTGGGAAGGTTTTTGGCGTCCCTGAAATTTTGGCGGCAATGCAATCTTCGGCGGAATTTTGGTTAACCTCTGGGCCGCACACATTGAATTTTGAAAAGAGACTGGCATCTTTTGTTGGCGGACGACATGCGTTCATGGTTAATTCCGGCTCTTCAGCAAATTTGTTGGCGCTTAGCTCTCTCACAAGTCCCAGATTGGGTGAAAGGAAACTCAACCCTGGAGATGAAGTGATCACTGTTGCAGCAGGTTTCCCAACAACGGTGACACCAATTCTCCAAAATGGATTGGTGCCCGTCTATGTCGACGTGGATCTAGAAACTTACGTTGCGAATGAAGAAGCGTTAGAGGCCGCGATAAGTCCCAAAACCAAAGCCATCATGATGGCTCACACCTTAGGAAATCCTTTTAACCTCGACCTCGTTATGAGACTTGCTGAAAAACATGGACTCTGGCTCATCGAAGATAGTTGTGATGCGCTTGGAGGCACATACAACGGTCAACTGCTAGGAAGTTTTGGCGATATGGCGACTTTCAGTTTTTACCCCGCCCATCACATCACAACTGGAGAAGGTGGAGCAGTTATTTCGAAAAAGGTTTCAATGAAGCCAATCATTGAGTCATTCAGGGACTGGGGTCGAGATTGTTGGTGTGCGCCCGGCTGTGACAATACTTGCTTGAAAAGGTACGAGTGGGCATTAGGTGAACTTCCTGAAGGATATGATCATAAATACACATACTCTCACCTTGGCTACAACTTAAAATCTGGAGATATTCAAGCTGCCATCGGATTGGCTCAGTTAGATCGGCTACCAGGTTTCATCGAAGCTCGGCGAAAAAATTGGCTTTATCTGCTTGAAGGTTTTCGTGGGCTGGACGAATTCCTGATGCTCCCGGTTGCATCTAAAAATAGTGATCCCTCTTGGTTTGGATTCGCATTGACTGTTCGAGATTCAAGTCCGATTACAAGGAATGCGCTTGTTCAGGAGTTAAATGAAAAGAAAATTGGGACACGACTATTGTTTGGGGGGAATCTTCTGCGCCAGCCAGCGTTCATGGGGACTCCTCGTCGCGTAATTGGAGATTTACCAAATACAGATATCGTTATGAATAATACTTTCTGGATCGGTGTTTGGCCTGGGTTGACTATTCCGATGCTTGACTTCATGATAGAAACTATGCAAGAAATTTTTAGGAAGAAATGAAGGTCATTCTGCTTGCCGGCGGGCTTGGAACAAGAATTTCCGAAGAAACTTCTGACAAACCCAAGCCTATGGTTTTGCTTGATGACAAACCCATAATTTGGCACTTAATGAGTATTTTTGCAGCACAAGGATTTGATGATTTTGTTATTGCATCTGGGTACAAAGGCGAAATAATTGCTGATTGGATTGCCAATCTTGATTCACCGTGGAAGATTGAAGCACTTGACACTGGATTAAACACTCAAACCGGTGGTCGTATCGCACAATGTATGAATAGATTTCCAGGAGAGCGAATATTTGCGACATACGGGGATGGGCTTGGAAATATCAACCTAGTTAGATTATTGGAGTTTCACCACACACACAATAAGAAAGCGACGGTTACGGCAGTTCGCCCTCCTGCTAGATTTGGGGTACTCGAAAGTGAAAATGGGCGTGTAACTCATTTTGGAGAAAAGAACCAAGCAGATGCAGGTTGGATTAATGGTGGATTTTTTGTCTTGGAGCCTTCGGTTTCGAACTACGTGTTCTCCGATTCAGAGCCATTCGAGACCGGAGCTTTACCAAGGCTGGTTGAAGAAAGTGAATTAATGTCTTATCACCATTCAGGATTCTGGCAGCCCATGGACACTCTTCGAGAAAAACATGAGCTCGAGAAATTACTTTTTTCTGGAGAAATTCCCTGGCTCCAGTTTAAGGAGTAATTGATATTCTTGTACTAGTTTGTTGTCAACCAACTCTTCCATCTTATTAATCCGTCAGACAAGCCCACAGGTTTATTCAATTGTGATACTTCTGGATTATAGAAATTGGGTTCAGTAAACACTCCCTCTGGAGTCTCAATTTTGACATTCCACACTTTTGCGACGTTTTCAGCTAATTCATAAATTGACAAGATGTTGGCCCCTCCAACATGAACTGGTTGTATTGATGGTGAGTCAGCACATTTAAGCAGTTCTGATATGAGATCTGTGGGGTACATATAGGTTCTCTCAGTCGCGGGATTACCTGTAATTTGAATGTCGTGGCCATTCCTCGCTGATTTAACAAACGAACTTATTGCGAATTGCGTATCAAGGCTAAGTCCTGGACCATAAAAGCTAAAGAGCCGTGGATTTCCACCAAGGATTTGACCTTTGTTGGTGGCTTCGCGGACAAGTTCTTCGATCTTGAGTTTGATTCGGCCATATGAATCCAGGTTCGCATACGACTCCGTGGGAGTTACGGTTCCAATCAGTCTTTTTTTGCGCGCTGCTTCTCCATATACAGCCCCGCTACTTAAGTGAATGAATTTAGGCACTGCGTGTCTGGATACTTTTTGGATCGTGTTAGCCGTCATATCTATGATTTCATTCGCACCTTCTCCCCCGTGATTATTTATTCCGCGCGAATTCGTTGCGCAATGAAAGACATGAGTTACTAATTCATTGTCACTTGAGTCGTACCAGGTTTGGAACGTCTGTTCCCGATAGATTCCCGCAGTCTTGACTTCTGTTTGACTAGAATTTCTGACAATCCCAGATATCTTAATGTTTAACCCTAAATTTTGGTTAAAGTGTAGGAAACTCTGTCGGATCCAATTTCCAATGAATCCATTAGGTCCAAGAATTAGGATGTTGGCGTCCCTAAAGCTGTCATGCAAAGCTTCTGACTTAGTCACAATCTCTTGCAGATCACTGGATGGTAACTTGCTCATGAATTGAACTCTTCGATGTTTTCCATTGAACATTTAAGATTTTGAAAGCTCAAGGAATTCTTCAAATTTCTTACTCAGCGAAATTGCATCTAGCCCGTAAACACTTCTTAAATATCGCTGGCTTCCAACTTCTCTCTCGAGAAGCCTTTCTACTCCACAGCTGATGATTCTCGAATTAGTGAATTCATTTTGTAGAAGTTCCCTCACCATACTTCCGAAGCCACCAGCTATAGTGTGCTCCTCAACGGTCATAACAAACGTACCTTGACTTTTCGATTTAAGGTGACTCATTTGCTTGGAGTTGAGTTGTGAACAGGACGCAATGGTTGGATTTAAACCTCGTTTTTGAAGAATTTTACCTGCGGAGATTACTTCATCGCCAATGGTGCTTGTGAAGAGAATAATCCCATCAGGGCCGTCTAGATATTCGCGATATCCTAATTTTAAGTCTTCTCTCATTTGATTCAGCAAGGGTTCCCCTCCTTTTCCTATTCTCACATATGCAGGTGTTTCCTCTTCTAGTACAGCTGTAACTGAAGCTCGCGAATCAATTGGATCTACAGGTGAGAACAGTCGTAAGTTCGGGAGGCCTCGAAGGATAGATATGTCTTCAATTAAATGATGCGAGTAGCCGGATGTGCCGTATGCAAATCCAGCACCAACCGCGACAAATGTAACCGGTAGATTCATGAAGCAAACATCATTTCGAATCTGTTCAAGACATCTTAGGGTTGAGAAGTTTCCAATACTGTAGACAAACGGCCTAAATCCCACTGAGGCGAGTCCTGCCGCGGCGCTCATCATGGATTGTTCGTTAATTCCAATATTCATAAATTGGTCAGGAAGCTCTGTTCGGAATTCATCGACAACCCCATACCCAAGGTCCCCAACAATTAAGATGATTCTTGCGTCTATTCTTGCTTCTTCCAACAAAGCATTAATGAAACTATTTCTCATTTGGCGTATTTCAATTCTATTTGTTTTTTGGCTTCTACTAGTTCACTTTCATTTAGCGCCTTGTAGTGCCATGCAAGATTGTCTTCCATGAATTGGACACCATGCCCCTTGACGGTATCTGCGATCACGCAAACTGGCCCAGTAGAGGGCTCAAGGATTCTCATTAATATTTGCTCGGCATCATGACCGTCAATTACGTGAGTAGTCCACCCAAATGCTTCCCATTTTTCCTTTAGGGGCTCAAGTGGAAGGATTTCTTCCGTACGCCCAAGTGATTGAATTTGATTGCGGTCGATGATGACTCTTAAATTAGTTAGGCAAAATTTATTTCCTATGAGAGCACTTTCCCAGGTGGTCCCCTCGTTACACTCTCCGTCTGAGATAATCACATAGACATTTCCTTCTTCTGCTTTCATCTGCTTACCAATTGCAATCCCAACAGAAAATGGGAGTCCATGGCCTAGCGATCCAGTCGAAAGTGGTATCCAGTTAGCGGCGAAATGATTTACGTGACCATACAAGCTCGAGCCATCAGAGCAGAAACCTTCTAATCCCTGACCGCCAAGTTCACCTAGATGATGTAAGGAAGCGTATAGCGCAGCAGTGGCATGCCCTTTTGACAACAAGACTTTCGATTGTGGTTCAAGGCGAGATTTAACAATTAAGCAGGCCGATAGGATATCAACAACAGAAAGACAGGAACCTATGTGAGATGTTTTTGCCGAACTAGTCATTTCTAGTGCGCTAATAGCGGTTGATTTTGCCAGCGAGCGAGTTAAGCCGACTAGGGAATTGATTTCAATCGTGCTCATGGGGCCAACTTAGCAGTGTGGCCTAAGTTGCATAATACTTGAAAAGCAGTGTCTAAGGAAGAATTGGCTTCAAGGCTCAAGTCTTGATGACTCGCTTGCAGGAATTAGTCCAAGACCACCACGCCACTGGGTGTTGACAGGTGGACTGCGACAATTCCAGATTGATCATCATTTGTTGAAGGATCTACCCATTCGATATTCACATCGCCCAGTGAAGCAAGAATGTCCTCTTTGAACCAAGAGTCTGCGAGCTCATCTTTGTCAGCAATTACAATCTTTGCAATCTCGACGAGAGGTGTTCCGTCTTGGGACGGGTGCTCTGCAGAGAGCCATTGGATAAAGAATGGGAATTCGCGTGTATCTGCGATTTCCTTCACCCCTATTTGTTTCCACTTTAAATCAGTTCCGTTTGGGCGAGTGCGGTGGCCTTCAATTGCATCACGTCCAAACTTTGCAGCTATTGGTGCAATATCCCTAGTGCTGAAGACCCAGGTAAACCAGCCACCACCTTCATTTGCTTTCTTAGAAACAGCTTTACCCCAAGGAGTTTGTTCAGTAGCTGGGTGATCGAGTGGACATACAACTTCAATATATTGACCATTCTTTAGTGCACAGGTGAAATTTCGTGTACCGAAGCGTGGGTGGATACCACCATCAACGAAGGTGCTGCCCAAACGTGAACCTAGGCGTTGAACTGTGTCGGCTAATTGTTCGTGGGAAGTCACATAAGAAACATGGTCTAGGCGCATGGTGGAATTCTGCACCATCACAAGGGGTGGTTTTGACCATCCTTTAGGGCTTAAGAAGCTCCCTATTTGCGCGTCAACTCACACATTAACGCTTCACAAGTCACCAAGGGAGCCGAATTCATGGCCAGATGTTTTCGAGCTTCCAAAATAGCGCTCATCTTTTGGGCCGCTGTATGCGTTGGGAAACTTGTAGCGTAACTTTCTATCTCAGACCGCATGTCTGAATTAATCATCGATACGGTAACACCCGCTTGAGCCATCATGACATCGCGATAGAAGGTTGCTAAGTCCAGAAGAGCTCCATCAATCGAGTCACGAACCATGCGCGTGGCTCGGGATTTCTGTTCCTTCTCTAACTCTTTGACCGCCTTCGCGGCGCCCGTTGCCATCCCTCGGCCGGTTGCGCCTTTTCCGTAAGCTTCTTGGAGCTTCTCAACTTCCTTTTCGTCACGTTTCTCGGATGATGTATGTGCTTCAGTGGTTGCAATATCAACAAGTGTTTGGGCGGCCTGGAAAGCGGCGGCGAGTGAACTAAGTTGTAGCGGAAGTTGCATGATCACTTTCCTGTTACTGCGAACCGATTCATTAGTTGCTAAGTATTTTGCTCGCCCTATATGTCCCTGGCTAACTCGAGCTGCAAAGTCAGCCATTGTTGGTGAAATGTTGTCACGTTTTATGAGTACTTGTGTGACAGCATCTATCGATGGTGTTCGTAATTGTAGATGGCGGCAACGTGAACGAATCGTCGGTAGAACATCGTGAAGCGTTGGTGCACAGAGCAACCAGACTGTGCGAGTTCCTGGTTCTTCAATTGCTTTTAGTAATGCATTTGCTGCTGACTCAGTAAGTCGATCTGCATCTTCAATAACAACGACACGCCATCCACCCATTGATGGCGCCCAAGCAACATGAGTGAGTAGTTCTCGTATTTCTTCTACTTTGATTGAAAGTCCATCAGTGCGAATAACTTCGACATCAGGATGCCCGCCTGTTGCAGCTGACTGGCATTCATTACAAACTCCGCATCCTTGGTTTGGGCAGATGAGGGCTTGCGCAAAGGCAACCGCTGCCGAGGATCGACCTGAGCCCGGAGGACCGGTAAAGACCCAAGCATGCGTCATTTCTTGTGAATCTGAGCCTGTCCGTGAGGCCGCAACAGCACCCTTAAGGATGTCGATGATGTGTTCCTGACCTACTAAATCATCAAAGACGGAAGACATTTACTTGCGGAACTTTCTCTTGGTTTCTTGAGTGGCATTGCGCTTCAGTGCCGGAATTTCAGCGACTCGTGCAGTGATTTGAGTATTGATCTCTTCAACCGATTGTGTGCCATCAACAACGAAGTATCTCTCTGGATCCATCATGGCAATCTGCAAGTACTCCTGGCGAACACGTTCATGGAAATCATTTGACTCAGCTTCAAGGCGATCGCGTGATTGCAATCTGCCCAAACCAATTTCGGCTGGGACATCGATAAGAATTGTCAGAGTTGGATACAAACTCTCTGTTGCCCATCGAGATATGCGTGCGACTTCCGTTGGGTTAAGAACTCGGCCTGCACCTTGATACGCGGCGGATGAATCAAAGTAGCGGTCAGAGATAACAACTTCGCCTCTATCAAGCGCTGGTCTAATGACCGAGTACACATGATGCGCACGATCTGCTGCATAGAGAAGGGCTTCAGCACGTGGTGAGATATCACCAGTTTCATGCCCCAGAAGAATCTTGCGTAAATCTTTACCTAGTTCTGTTCCCCCAGGTTCTCGGGAAAGAAGAACTGTTTCACCTTCTTGTTCTAACCATTGAGCCAACAACTTTGATTGTGTTGATTTACCTGTTCCTTCGCCGCCTTCGAATGCAATGAAGATGCCTTGAGTGGTTTGACCAGTGATTGCACCGAGCTCTCCTTGTAAAGCAGATAAAACATCTGACCAGAGAGATACATTGGGGCGATCTTTCATCTGGTGATAAGAGACAGAACCAATCAACACTGCTATGAGACCAGCAATGCCGATGGTGATTTGAGCACCGTTGTAATCAAGGGTCAAATTCTGGAATTCATACCGGTGTTCACCGATAGTTGCAGCGATGATGGGGGCGATTGCTAGAACTGCCACCAAAGTAATGCGAATTAGTGATTGCACAAAGGCAAAAGTGCGTCCGCGTATCTCATCATGGACTTCCATTCCCAGCATAGTGAAACCAGTAACCCAGGCAATGCCGCTGAAGGCTCCCAAGATGGTCACGATGATGACTGAGAGAACCAAGTTAGAGATGAGTGCAAGAAGAACTAGGAAAATTCCTGATGTTGTAAGGGATGCACCAAACAGCCTGCGGCGAGAGAACTGCGCAAATATCTTGGGCCCAAACGCAATTCCGATAGCAAGACCTGTAAAGACTGCGCCAAAGAGAACACCGTAGGCAGCATCACCTCCACCAAGGTCTCCTACAAATGTGCGAGCAAGGCCAATAACTGCGCCGGCTGCAGAGAAGGCGCCGACCATTCCGATAATGAGGCCACGGATAATCTTTGATTCAGAGACGGCCTTCCAGCCTTGGATGAGTGATTGACCCACGTTGGATGAGTTATCACTCTTTGCTGCAGCGCCCTTGGGAATCTCTTTAATGCCAAAGACTGTCCAAGCAGCAAAGAGGAATGAGAGCGCATTGATATAGAGCGCAATATCAATTGAGTTACTTGGAATCAGTGGGCTGATTGCAGCGATTGCACTGGATAGAAGCGTAAGGATGGAAAAGAGAATTGCTGCGATAGGTGCTGTGCCATAGGCAGCAAGGAGTGAAACTTGATTAGCGCTTTCTAGTTTGTCGCGCGGGACAAGATTAGGAACAGATGCTTCTTTAGCTGGTGACCAGAAGAGAGTTAGGCACTCAACCAAGATCATTGCTGTATAGAGCCAGAAGTATGTGTTGACGATTGGAATAGATATGTAGAGCGCGGCACGCATGATGTCGACGTTAAACATTAAGCGGCGGCGATCAAAGCGGTCTGCGATTACACCTGCGATGGGGCCAAGAAAGACTGCAGGAAGAAGGCGAGCGATAAAGACACCTGCGATAGCAAAGTTAGCAGTTGCATAAGAGCCACCAGAAAGTTGCTGGGCCATCGCTGTTGTTGCGAGCAGACCAAGCCAATCACCCAAGGATGAGAAGAGCATGGAGTTCCAGAGCTTGCGAAA
>JACCDO011436969.1_pt1 | contig 29862 bp, 27 predicted proteins | sample 7446101 | NCBI WGS metagenome assembly JACCDO01 (sample SAMN15323440, study PRJNA562643) | freshwater metagenome | isolation source: river surface water | place: USA:Blue River Watershed | collected 2017-08-16
TGTCCGACAGCAGCGGCACCCGCAACGGCGCCCTCGACGACGACGACAGCGACTGGAGTGAGCGGTCCACCGCCATGCCCAGCCTGCCCGAGCACCTGCGTGCGCAGCTCCACGGCATGCGGCTGGCCGACGAGGACGTGATGCTGGTCGAGTCGCTGATCGACTCGCTCAACGACGACGGCTACCTTGCCGACCCGCTCGAGGAGATCGTCGAACGGCTGGTCCAGGTGCTCAGCGGCGCACCGCTGACCGAGGCCACCGAGGCGCTGTCGCCCTCGCTGGTCGACGACACGGTCGATGCCATCGATCCGGCCCTGCTGGCCGAACAGGCCGTCCTGCGCGAGGACCTGCTCGACCGCCTGCGCTGCGCGCTGGGCTGGCTGCAGAGCCTGGAGCCGACGGGGGTGGGCGCGCGCGACCTGGCCGAGTGCCTCGTGCTGCAGCTGCGTGAGCGCGAGGCCACGCCGGTGCGCGACGCCGCGATCCGCGTCTGCCGCGATCACCTCGACCTGCTGGCGCGCCGCGACGTGCGCAAGCTGACCGTCGCGCTCGGCGTCGACGAGGACATGATCCGCGACGCCCAGAGCCTGATCGTGACGCTCGAGCCCAAGCCGGGCCGGCGTTTCGCCCGGGCCGAGGCCAACATCGTCGTGCCCGACGTGATCGTGCAGAAGGCCGGGCGCGGCTGGAAGGTCGTGCTCAACCCGGACGTGATGCCCAAGCTGCGCATCAACGACATGTACGCCCAGGTGCTGCGCCAGCACCGCAGCCAGCGCACCGGCGGCGGCGGCGACAACGGCGCGACGCTGTCGGCGCGGCTCCAGGAGGCGCGCTGGTTCGTCAAGAACATCCTCCAGCGCTTCGACACGATCCAGCGGGTCTCGCAGGCCATCGTCGAACGTCAGAAGGCCTTCTTCACCCACGGCGAGATCGCGATGAAGCCGCTGGTGCTGCGCGAGATCGCCGACGAGCTGGGCCTGCACGAGTCGACCATCTCGCGCGTGACGACCGCCAAGTACATGGCCACGCCCTACGGCACCTTCGAGCTGAAGTACTTCTTCGGCAGCTCGCTCAACACCGAGGCCGGCGGCAACGCGTCGAGCACGGCGGTGCGCGCGCTGATCAAGCAGTTCGTCGCCGCCGAGGACACCAAGAAGCCGCTGTCCGACAGCGCACTCGCGGCCATGCTGGAGGAACAAGGCATCCAGTGCGCCCGCCGCACGGTGGCCAAGTACCGCGAAGGCATGAAGATCGCGCCGGCGAATCTGCGCAAGGCGCTTTAACCCGGCACTTGCGCCTTGCGCCACTCCCGCGGTGACTGCCCCGTGTGCGCACGAAACGCGCGAGACAGCGCCGCTTCGCCGCCGTAGCCCACGTCCATCGCGATGTGCTTGAGGGCTCGCCCCTCGCGCAAGCCCTTCTGCGCCAGGCCGATGCGCCAGCGCTGCAGATAAACACCCGGCGTGCAGCCGACGACGTCGCGGAAGGTGTTCGCGAATACCGTGCGTGACATGCCCGCCGCCGCGGCCAGGTCCTCCAACGCCCAGTCGCGCTGCGGCGCGTCGTGCATCGCCACCAGCGCACCGCGCAGCCTGGGGTGGGACAGGCCGGCCAACATGCCGGACGCCACCTGCCCCTGCGTCATCAGCTCGCGCAGCACCCAGATCAGCAGCACCTCAAACAGCCGGTCCAGCATCAGCTGGCGACCGCAATGGCTGGCCCCGGCCTCGGCGAACAACTGCTCCAGCACCGGCGCGCAACTGGGCACCGACGCCAACGGCAGGCAGACCCAGGGTGGCAGCGCCGCCGCGATGGGGTGGCCGGCCCCGCCCTCGAAAGCCATGTGCGCGCACAGGAACTGCGCGCCGCAGCTCGGGTCGGTCACAAATCGGTGGGCCAGCGGCCGCGGATAGAGCAGCAGGCTGGGCTCGGCGATGCGCAGCGGCTCGGGCGAACCGTCGTTGTGGACCGCCACGCCACCCTCGCGGATCAGGTGCAGTTGGCCGCGCCCAGCCTGCGGTTCCAGGCTGTTGATGCCACACAGCACACCCGCCTGGAAGGTCTCGGCACGCACGGCGAAGTGCTTGAACAGCGCTGCCAGTCGGTCAGCCATGATCGGTACGGATTGCAAAGTTAAACGTACTTTATGGCATTTCAGGTACCAGCATCACCGGCAAAGTTCATCCCGTCGCAAGACAGAAATTCCCCACCGACTCAACCAGGAACCCGTCATGTCCGCCCTCACCCGCATCGCCCTCGCCACCGCCATCGCACTGACCGGCATTGCCGCCCAGTCCGCGGCGGCGGCCACGTCCACCGCCGCTGCGGCCGTCGCCAGCCAGTACGTCGCCGCTGCAGACGGCACGCCGCTGTTCGTCAAGGACTGGGGCCCGAAGGACGGTCCGGTCGTCGTCTTCAGCCATGGCTGGCCGCTGAACGCGGACAGCTGGGAGTCGCAGATGCAGTTCCTGGCCGAGCGCGGTTACCGCGTCATCGCCCATGACCGCCGCGGCCACGGCCGCTCGGGCCAGCCCTGGGCCAACAACACGATGGACCAGTACGCCGACGACCTCGACGCCGTGCTGCGCGCCAAGAACGTGAAGCGCGCGACGCTGGTGGGCTTCTCCACCGGCGGCGGCGAGGTGGCCCGCTACATCGGCCGCCATGGCACCGCCCGCGTGGCCAAGGTGGTGTTCGTGAGCGCCGTCACGCCCATCATGGGCCAGACCGCCACCAACCCGAACGGCGTGCCCGAGGCCGTGTTCGACAGCCTGCGCAAGGCCTCGCTCGACAACCGCGCACAGCTCTACAAGGACATCGCCGGCGGCCCGTTCTTCGGCTTCAACCGCCCGGGCGCCAAGGTCTCGGCCGGCCAGGCGGACAGTTTCTATGTGCAGGGCATGCAAGCCGGCGCCAAGGCCACCTACGACAGCATCGAGGCCTTCTTCCACTCGGACTTCCGTGACGACCTGAAGAAGGTCGACGTGCCGACGCTGGTGATCCACGGTGCCGACGACCAGATCGTGCCCATCGAGACGACGGGCCGCGCGACGGCGAAGCTGGTGAAGGGCGCACGCCTGATCGAATATGCCGGCGGCCCCCACGGCATCACCGACACCCACAAGGACCGCCTGAACCAGGACCTGCTCGACTTCGTGCGCCAGTAAACAGCGCGGCGCCCGCGGCGGGTCAATCCCTTGATCGACCCGCCTCCGGCGCCAGCGGCTCGAACACGAAGCGCATGCCGCGCGTGTAGCTCTCGGCCTTGGTGCCGGCGTGGCGCTCGCCGTCGATGATGCGGCTCTGGAACACCAGGCCCGGCTGCTTCAGCTCGGGCAGCAGCGCCTGGTAGCGCTGGATGCCGGCCAGGAAACCGGGCCACTCGAGCTCCGCGCCGGTCACATACAGCCGCGCGTTGAGCGGCTTGCCCGTCGCGGCATAGGCCTTGGCCCGGCCGATGATCCAGTCGCCGCCGGCCACCACGGCCGGGCTGGCGGCGATGTAGCCCTTGAACAGCTCAGGCGCGGCGTACATCACGTGCAGCGCGAACAAGCCCCCCAGCGAGCTGCCGGCCAGGTAGCGCTGCGCCGGGTCACCCCGGTAGTCGCGCTCCACCAGCGGAAAGACGACCTGCTGCATCGTCGCGAGGAACTGGTCCGCATGGCCGGACTCGCCCTGCTGGTCGGCCAGCCGGACGGGCGACAGGTCCCACAGCCGCAGCGCGTCGTAGTCGGGCTGCTCACCCGCGTAGCCCAGGCCCACGATGATGAACTCGGGGACGACCCGGTCGTAGACGAGGTTGCCGTAGGAGCCCACGAACGTCGCGAAGTCCCAGTAGGCGTCGGTCACGTACAGCACGGGGTAGCGCCGCTGCGGGTCGCGCGCGAAGGACGCCGGCAGATGCACGTGCAGCTGGTAGCGCCGGCCCTGCTCGGTGGCGGGCAGGGCGCGCAGCTGCGTGCCGGGGAGGCTGTACGGCGGGTAAGAGGTGTCAGCGTGCGTCACAGTACTCATCACCAAGCCCAGAATCGTCAAGAAGCGCTTCATCGCCACCTCTTGGAAAAAGGTGCGGCAGTTTAGAGGCGGCGACAATCCAGCCCGTGAGCCTGCCCAACAAGTTATTCCTCTTCGTGTCCTGCCCCGGTGGCGTCGAGCCGCTGCTGGAGGAGGAGCTCAAACGCTTTCTGCCGCCCGGCGTGCGCAGCAAGGTCGAGGCCCTGCGCGGCGGCTGCGGCGTGCTGGGCACGGCGGAAGACGTCATGCGCATCAACCTCGAGAGCCGGCTCGCGCAACGCGTGCTCGTCGAGCTCATCGAGGGCCCGTATCGGCATGAGGACGATCTCTACGCGCTGGCCCGCCGCGTCGATTGGCGCGACTGGATCGGCCCCACGCACACGCTGCGCATCGACACCACGGCCCAACGCTCGCCGCTGAAGAGCCTGAATTTCGCCGCGCTGCGCATCAAGGACGCCATCTGCGACCAGATCCGCGAGCACACCGGCGAACGCCCCAGCGTCGACACGCAGCGGCCGGACCTGCCCGTCGTGCTGCACGTGGGCCCCGAGCGCGCGGCGCTGTATGTCGACACCTCCGGCGAGCCGCTCTTCAAGCGCGGCTGGCGCATCGACAAGGGCGACGCGCCGCTGAAGGAAACGCTGGCCGCCGCCATGCTGGCCGCCGCCGGCTGGCGCGGCACGCCCGGTGAGGGCGGCGCGCTGCACGACCCCTGCTGCGGCTCCGGCACCATTCCCATCGAGGCCGCGCTGATCGCCTGCGACTCGGCGCCGGGCCTGCAGCGCCGCTTCGCCTTCGAGCACCAGCTGCCCTTCGCCACGCCGGCGATGAAGACCGCCTGGGGCGCGATGGCGCAAGCCGCCCGCGCGCGCATCCACCCGCCTGCCGTGCCCATCTACGCCAGCGACGTGGCCTTCCGCATGGTCGACTTCGCACGCCGCAACGCCGAGCGCGCGGGCGTGGCGGCCTACATCCAGTTCAACGGCGGCGACGCGCTGGAGCGCCCGGCCCCGCAACTGCCCGACGGCATGCCCGGCGCCATCGTCATGAACCCGCCTTACGGCGAGCGCATCGAGGTGCGCGGCAAGGCGGCGATGTCGCGCAACGCACACGGCTCCGAGGAGCTGGACGCCGGCGACGACTTCTTCCCGCGCCTGGCCGCCCACTGGAAGCGCCAGTACACCGAAAACCCAGCCGGCTGGACGGCCTGGATGCTCAGTCCCGACATGAAACTCCCCAGCAAGATGCGCCTGAAAGAGGCCCGCCGCGTGCCGATGTGGAACGGCCCGATCGAATGCCGGCTGTTCCGTTTCGACCTCATCAAGGGCTCCGCCCGCAAGCCGGAGGCCGACCATGCGCCGTGAACTGACGGCCGCCGTGCTCGCGATGGCGGCCGGGCTGGCACACGCCGATGACCCCTGCATGCTGGCCTTCGTCCAGGCCCGCGATACCGCGCCCGCCGTGGCTGGCGGCCCCGACTGGGCCGCACTGAACCAGCGCTTCAACGCCGCCGTCGTCGCGACGCTGCAGGCCGACGGCCGCCTGGTGAACCCCGCCAGCGTGGCCACACCGCCGCTCGACGCGCAGGGCCAGGCCCAGGCCCTGCTGGCCGAGGCCGACAAGCTCGGCTGCCGCACGCTGACGGAAACTGCCGTCTATGTGCAAAACGACATGCTCGTGCTGCGCCTGCGCCTGTACCCGCTGCTGGCCGAGCTGGGCAACGGCACCACCATCGTCGGGCTGCGCGTGGGCACACCGTTGTTCGTCACGCAACGCGACCTGCCCGCCCACGCGGTGACGCGCATCAAGCCCGATGTGCTGGGCGAAATGATGGCCGCGGAATACCTGCGGCACGACCGGCGCTGAGGCCGCAGCCGCAGCCCGACCAGGGTCAGGACAAGGCCAGCCAGGACAGCACGGCCAGCGGCGCGGTATCCGCGCGCAGCACGCGCGGCCCCAGCGTCACCGCCGAGAAGCCACGCGCGCAGGCGGCCGCCTCCTCGGCATCGCTCAGGCCGCCTTCGGGGCCGCTGAGGAACAAGGCCCGCGTCAGCGCCAAGGCCGCCAGCGGCGACGCCGCGCGCGGGCTCAGCAGGCCGCGCCATTCGTCGCCGGCCGGCGCGGGCAATGCACCCAGCCAGGCCGGCAGCGACAGCACCGGCTCGATGCGCATGGGCACGGTGCGGCCGCACTGCTCGGCCGCCGCGATGGCCACGCCCTGCCAGTGGCTGCGCTTCTTGTCGGCCCGCTCACCCGCCAGGCGCAGCACCGAGCGCTCGCTGACCAGCGGCTGCAGCACCGCAGCGCCCAGCTCGCTGGCCTTTTCGACGAGAAAGTCCATGCGGTCGTTGGCCGGCATGACGACGGCCAGCGTCACCGCCCGGGCCAGCTCGCGCGCCGGTTGCTCGGCGGCGATGAGACTCACCCGCACCTCGCTGCGCCCCATGGCCGTGACCTCGGCCCGCCATTCGGGGCCGCTGCCGTCGAACAAGGTCAGCGCGTCACCCGGCTGCAGGCGCAGCACCTGCACGTGACGCGCAGCGCCCGCCGGCAGCAAGAACTCGCCGGGCTGCTGCAGCGGGGTATCAACAAAGAATCGAGGCAAAACGTAGCGCCTTCATGGCCCGGGCGCCGGGCCGCTCGCCAAGCCGGCTCGTCAGGCGATGGGTTCGCGGCGCAAGGCCGCAAACATCGCAGGCCCTGGTGAGACCGCTCAGGCCTGCGCCGCGTTCGGCGGCGCCGGCCGAGGGGTCAACTATTTCGCGGCGAGCTGGGCGTCCAGCTCCTTGCACGACGGTGAGCACACGGGCTGGGACTTGCCCAGCAGCTTCTTGGACTTCAGCATCGCGCGGGGGCGATGCTTGCCGCAGAGGAAGCAGGACATGGTTGCTGCACCAAACGAAGAAGTCGCCGCGAACGGCGAGCCCGGGGCTTTGGAGCGGTAGCGCAGACCATCCGCTTCGATGGTGGTCTTGGTGGTTTCTTTGGCCACGCTGGTCCTGTCGAAGAGTGTTGTGGGAGGCGCCGGTCAGGCGCTCGGGCCCTGTATTTTCCACCATGTCCGGCCCGGCCCGGCCTAGGGCTTTCAACACCCCGTGAAGCGCGCCGGCCTTTTTGCCGCCCAGGCGGCCTGTCCCTCGACAAGATCGGCCGAATCCCGGGCCCTGCGGATGTCGGCGGCCAGCTGCGCCGCATCGAGCCGCCCCGCCGCGATGGCGTTCAGGTGCTGCTTCATCGGCAGCAGGGCCAGCGGCGCCATGCTCGACAGCTCCTGCGTGAGCGCTTCCAGCGCCGCATCCAGCGCCTGGGAATCGGGCAGCAGCTGGTCGAGGTAGCCGCACCCGAGCAGCGCCGCGGCGTCGAGCGTGCGGCCGGCCAGCAGCACCTGCTTGGCCGTGGCCAGGCCCAGGCGGTCGACGAAACGGCGCAGCCCGCCGGCATAGAAATGCAGCCCGACACGCGCGGCCGGCACGAACATCTCCACGGCCGGCACGCCCAGCCGGAAGTCGGCGGCCAGCGCCAGGTCTGCTGCGCCGCCGTACACACCGCCCTGAAGGCGCACCACGGTGATGGGCCGCGCTGCCTCCAGCGCGTCGGCCAGCTCACCGAAACGGGCGCCGGCATCGACGGCCACCAACGCGCTGAGGTCGAAACCACTGCAGAAGTGCCGCCCCTGCGCCGCCAGCACCAACACCCGCACGGCGGCGTCGGCATCCACCTCGCTGATGAAACCCCGCAGCGTCGCGAGATCCTCCACCGTCAACCGATTGGCCTGCTGCGGCCGGCGCAGCGTGATGCGTGCCACGCTGCCGGCCCGCTCCAGCAGGGGCGGCTGGCCGCTCACCGGCGCCGCCTCGCCACGGTGCTGTCGAAGGTGTAGCCGTCGTTCACGCGCGCGAAAGCGGCGCTGCGCTCGGCCTCCACCAGCTCACGCAGGGCCTGCGCCTGCGCCGGGCGCAACCGGGCGTCCTGGTGCAGCACCAGGTCGGCGATGAGCGCCCAGTCGGCCTCCAGTTCAGCCGACCAGACCAGCGCTTCAGGCGGCAGCGGCGCCAGCAGCTGCTGCAGCGCCCCGGCCAGCGTCTCCGCACTCACGAGCGCGGCGACCTCCGGCCAGCGGCCCAGCATCGGCGCGTCGAGCCGCTGCGGCGGCCACAGCGCGCACAGCCACTGCGGCGCATGGTTTTCCACGAGCGGCCCATGCTGCGACTGCACGACCTCGGCGCTGGCGCCCCGCACCCGCCGGGCCTGCGCCGTCCAGGCCCGGGGTTGCCAGCCCTGCAACAGCTGCGCGGGCCGCGACGCGCGCGGGCCGGGCAGCGCCCCGCGAGGCAGGTCGCTGAACGGTGGCAGCGGCTCCACGGGCGGCAGCTCGATGTCCTGCACATCCTGCATCGCATAGCCGCGCGCCTGCAGGCGGGCCTTCTTGGCGCCATCCAGCGTCGCGCGGCCGGCCGTGAGCACCAGGTCCAGCTCCACCGGCGCCGGCGCAGGCGCGCGCCAGCCGTCGAGAACGCGCGAGGGGTCGAAGTCGTCGGTGTGGGCCATGGCGGTGCGGGTGCGCGATTGTGACAACGACGTAAGCTTCGAGCCCTGTCCCGTTTCTCCTCGTCACCATGCCGATGCATTCCCGCCGCAGCCTGCTTGCGCTGGCCCTGGCCGCCACCCTCTGTGCCTGCTCAACAACCCAGCCCCCGGCAGCGTCGGCGCCGGCCACCACGCCCCGGTTGATCGTCCTCGTCGCCATCGACGGCTTGCCGATGCGCCAAGTCACCGGCTACCGCGACCAGCTGGCCGAGGACGGCTTCGCGCGCTTCCTGGACCACGGCCGCTGGTTCTCCGACGCCCACTACGCCCACGGCCACACGGTCACGGCTGCGGGCCACTCGGTCATGCTCACCGGCGCCTACCCGCAGCGCGGCGGCATCATCAGCAACGAATGGCGCGACCCCGCCACGGGTGCGCCGGTCTACAACACCGGCGACACCGCCTACACCTACCTCGACAACCCCACGGCGCCGCTGTCCGGCACCAGCCCGCGCAACCTCAAGGCCGAGACGCTGGGGGACGTGCTGCGCACGCGCTCGCCGGCCTCCAAGGTCATCGGCATCTCCGGCAAGGACCGCGGCGCCATCCTGCCCGCAGGCCACAAGGGCACCGCCTATATGTATATGGGCGAGACCGGGCAGTTCTCGTCCAGCACCTACTACATGGCCGCGCTGCCGGCCTGGGTGAAGGATTTCAACGCCGCCAAGCCGGCTGACGCCTTCTTCAAGCGGGCCTGGGCCCCGCTGCTGCCAGAGTCGGCCTATGCCCGCTCCGTGCCCGATGGCCAGCCCTGGCAGTACGCCGGCGGCAACGGCAACCGCCTGCCGGCCATCGTCGGCGACAAGATGGACGGGCCCGGCCCGCGCTTCTACGGCAACCTGCTGGCATCGCCCTTCGGCGACGAGCTGACGCTGGCCTTTGCTCGCGCCGCCGTGACGAACGAAAAGCTGGGCCGGCGCGGCGTGCAGGACATCCTGTCGGTCAGCCTCTCCAGCCACGACTACGTCAACCACGCCTTCGGCCCGGAATCCCGGCTGTCGCACGACCACCTGCTGCACCTGGACCGCCACCTGCAGGCGTTCTTCCGCTTCCTCGACCAGGAAGTCGGCGCGGGCAACTACGTGCTCGCGCTGACCGCCGACCACGGCTTCACGGACACGCCGGAATGGGCCGCCACGCAAGGCCGTGACGCGGGCCGCTTCGCGAGCACCCCGTCGCTCGCGCTCGTGAACACCGCCCTCGCGGCCAGGTTCGGCGTCGACAAGCTGGCACGCGATTTCTCCGCCGCCGGCCTGCTGCTGAACGACAAGCTCGCCGCCGAGAAGGGGCTGAACTTCGCCGAGGTGCAGGCCACCGCCCGCGACGAGCTGCTGAAGCTGCCGGGCGTGGAGACGGTCTTCACGCGGGAGCAACTGCTGGGCAACGACACCTCCACGCCCTACCTCGATGCCATGCGCAAGTCCTTCGACCCGACGCGCGCCGCCCAGCTCCAGATCGTGCTCAAGCGCAACTGGATCTTCAGCTATCGGTCCGGCGGCAGCAGCCACGGCAGCCCCTACGAGAACGACAACCATGTGCCGCTGCTCTTCTGGGGCCCCAGCTACGTCGGCCAAGGCGAAGTGAAGACCCCCGTGCAGATCGCCGACCTGGCGCCCACACTGGCCGCCATCGCCGGCCTGCCCGCCCCCGCTCAGGCCCAGGGCCGCGACCTCGGCCTCAAGCCCTGAGCAGCAGCGCCAGCGCCGATTCGCCCCACTGCGCCTCGGTCAGGGCCAAACCGCCCAGCCGCTCGCACAGCGCGCGCGCCTGGGCCGGCCCGGTCGATGGCAGCATCAGCAGCAGCCGGCCATCCGCCAGCTGCGCGCAATAGTCCTCGCTGCGGATGCCGGCGAGCAAGGCGGTGGCATCGGCGCCGGGCGCCGTCGACGCCACGCACAGCGGCCAGGCACGGGCATCGCTGAGCAGCGATTGAAGCAAGGCCAGGCCCGCCTGCGCCGGCAGCAGCTGGCCCGAAGCCGGCCGCGGCCGGCCCAGCGCGCTGATGTCCACCCCGGTGCTGGCCCAACCACCGTTCGCCAGTGGCTGCTCCACCCACCACAGCCGGCGGCCGTCCCGCCAGGCTTGCTCGTAGCCGGCTCCCCGGGGGGCGCGCAGGCGGCGCCCCGGCGGGTCGACCGGCCCCGCGCCTGTCGCTCGGCCAGCGTCGGTCATCTCGGCCCAGGTCGGCAGCGCCGCCTCATCGAGCCCCCAGGCGGCCCGATAGGCCGCATTGGCCTGCAGCAGCCGGCCATCGGCATCGAAGAGCGCCAGCATCAGCGGGCCACCGGCCAGCGCCTGCCACCAGAGATCGCTTGAATTCACCCGGCCATTGGAACCCAGCGCCTCAACGGCGATGAATGTCGCCGGACCCGCTGACGCTTTGACGCAACTGCGGCCGGCCGGCGTAATGCAGATCGCCCGAACCGCTGAGCGTGGCGTCCAGTTGCTCGGTGACGCCCAGCGACGCATCGCCCGAGCCACTGATGTCGACCTGCGCCGTGCGCCCGGTCAGCGAGCCGGCATCGACATCCCCCGAGCCGCTGAGCTTCCAGCGCTGCTGGTCGGCCCGGCCGGCCACGCGCACGTCACCCGAGCCGCTGATGCCGACCTGCAGCGATTGCAGCTCGACCAGGCCCATCTGCACGTCCCCCGAACCCTCGACATGGAGCGCCAGCGAGTCGGCCTTGAATCGATCCACCACCAGGTCGCCCGAGCCTCGCAGGGCAATGGACTGGACCGCCCGGGCATCGACGCGCAGCAACGGCGCGGAGCGCGTCGTGAAGCCCGCCTCGCGCTTCAGGCGCACGACCAGCGTGTCGCCCTCCACCACCGTCTCGACCAGGGGCTCGACGTTGTCGTCCGCCACCACGGTCGCCTGGTCGCTGCCCGCCTGGGCCAGCTGCACGTCGACGGGGCCGTCGATGCGCAGCTTCGTGAACGCGGCCAGCGCCCGCACCCGCTCGACGCGCACACCCGAGCCCTTGATCCGCGGGCGGCCGCTGCCGTAGTCCATCGGGCCGCTGAGATGAGCGGTCCACCCCTCCGCATCCTTCTTGATGCGCAGCCGCCAATCGTTGTCATCTGCCATCGCGAGGCTGACGGCGAGCAATGGAGTGAACATCAGCAGGACAAGGCGTTTCATGAAAAGCTCCCGGTGAATAAAGATGAACGGCCGGCAGTGTGGGTGCGGCGCCCGCCGCGGCACGGTGCCAGACGACGCAATGCAGATTCCTGCGCATGAGCCGCAGGAAGGCCTGATCAGGCCGCAGACTTTGGGGGAACGCCGCACAAAAGTGAGCCACCACCCACAAAGCCAGGCACAGGAAAACTGACCCCTTGTGACACTTTTTTCGGTGGTTCTCTGAGGCGCCACATTCGCCTGATGAACGTCCACCCAATCAAGGGGGCGGCCCATACCCCTCTCCAGGCTTTGTGTGAAACACTTCCAGCCAAACCGCCGACGCGCCCATCCGCATCGGCGCCCAACCCAAGAACAGAGCAAAATCGGTTTCCACGAGGCCACTGTCATGAGCGAACGCCAGATCCACGACCCCCAGCCGACGCCGCAGGCGCCGGCCCCCGTCGACGCGTCCGCCGGCAAGCTGGGCTCGGCCCGCCGTCGTCGCTTCATCAAGATGGGCGCCGGCGTCATTCCGGTGGCGCTGACACTGAACAGCCGCCCGGTGCTGGCCACGACGCAGGGCAAGTGCTTCTCGGCCTCGGCATGGGGGTCGGTGCAGACGCTCATCGGCACCGCCGCCAGCCAATACACCCGCAAGGCCGCCAAGGCGCCCACGGTGAACTGCTACACCAAGGCCGAATGGTGCGCGACCAGCAATGGCAACGCCACCTGCGCTGGCTGGAAGGTGGCATCGATCAGCTGCGCCAACCTGGCCCTGCCGACGGTCAAGGCCTACGCTGTCAAGAGTGCGTGCGGCAGCACCAGTGGCACGGCCGGGGTGCCGGGCAACAGTTCCGTCTGGAACATGCTCAACAGCAACACCTGCAGCGACGCGCAGAAGGCCGTCCTGGTGGCCTGGCTGAACTTCCGCATCAGCCGGACGACGAGTACCGACGTCTGCGTGATCGACAGCTTCTCGACGAACCAGCTCACGATGCTGGGGAACATCGTCCAGAACCAGGGCGGCAGGGGCCCGGATGGCAAGACGTGGACGCCCACCGACGTCAAGAACTACCTGCACAACAACTACATCGGCCGGCTGAGCTGAGCCGCATGCGCCGGCCCCGAGCGGCAGATGCAGGAAACCCTGTGGACACTCCACCGGTCGGCCGATATCTCTTGGCGTGACTGGGAAGGCCTTGGCGCCGTCTACAACGACGACTCCGGCGACACCCACCTGGTCGACGCACTGGCCATCGAATTTCTCGAGCTGCTCAGCCAGCGCCCCCTTTCCGTCGCCCAGCTGCTTTCCCAACTCGCCGATGCCATCCCCGACGAGATGGATGTCGCCACCGCCACCGCCCTCTTCGATCGCCAACTGAAGTCGCTGCAGGAGCTCGGCCTGGTCGAGCGCACCACCGTCGCGGCATGAAAGTCCGTGACCTGGCGCCCGGCGATCTGCGCCGCAGGCTGGCTCGGGGCGAGCTGGTCCTCAAGGTACCGCCCTTCGTCGCGCGGTTGCGCTCGGATGTCGACCGTGTCGCAGAAGACCTCGCGCTGCTCTATGCCGACTTCGATCTGGGTACGCTGGAAGACTTCGCCGACTTCCACCTCGAGGTGCGTCGAGAGGGCGGCTTGCGGCGCTGGATCAAGCCGATGGCCCGCTTCCTGGCCGACGGCGAGCCCGCTTTCAGCCCCTTGCCGGCCGAACAGGGTTTCCACATGGTCGAGTGGGGGCTGAACTGGGCCGTGAGCACAATGGCCCACCCCTATCTGTCCTATCACGCGGCCGCGTTGGAGCGGGACGGCCGAGCGCTGGTCATGCCCGCGCCGCCCGGTTCGGGCAAGAGCACGCTGACGGCCGCCCTGGCCCACCGGGGCTGGCGTCTGATGTCGGACGAGATCACGCTCTACGACCTGTCAGCCCGCGAAGTCAGCGGCATGGGCCGGCCGGTGAATCTGAAGAACGTCTCCGTCGAGTTGATCCGGCAGTTCGCGCCACAGGCTGTGCTGACCCGACCTGTTCCGGACACCGCCAAGGGCACGCTCGCGCTGATGAAGGCCCCCACCGACAGCGTCGCGCGCATCATGGAACCGGCACCGCCCGCATGGATCGTCATGCCGCGCTACACCCCTGGCGCCAAGGCATCGCTGACCGACATCCCCAAGGCCCGCATGCTGCTGTTGCTCGCCGAGCAGGCCTTCAACTACGACCTGCACGGCCGCAGCGGCTTCGAGGCCACGGCCGACCTCGTCGACCGCTGCCTGTGCCTCGAGTTCGAGTATTCGACGCTGGAAGACGCCGTCGAGTGCATCAATCAGCTGGTGGCGGAACCCACATGACGCTCGCGCGAGCGCCCCTGCTGTTGCGGACGCTGCTGGCGCCCGCCTCCGCCCTCGGCCTGCGCGCTCAGGACTGGGACCTGCTGCTGCGCCAGGCGCGCCGCGGCGTGCTGCTGGCCAGGCTGGCCGTCGCGCTGCAGCCGTGGCTCGACCAGGTGCCGCCCGGCCCGCGCCATCATCTGCACGCGGCGCTGATGACGGCGCGGCGCCAGGCGAAGCTGACGCATTGGGAGGTGAGCCGCATCCAGGCCGCGCTCGAACCGCTGGGCGTCAAGCCCATCCTGCTCAAGGGCACCGCCTACCTGATGGCCGGGCTGCCCGCCAGCCAGGGGCGGGTGTTCGGCGATGTCGACATCCTGGTGCCCAAGGCGCGCATCGCCGACATCGAGGCCGCCCTGCTCGAACACGGCTGGCGCTTCCAGGACGATCTGGAAGCCTACGACGAGCGCTACTACCGCGACTGGATGCACGAGATCCCGCCGCTGACGCACGAGCAACGCGGCAGCAGCCTGGACGTCCATCACACCATCCTGCCGCCCACGGCACGCATCCAGGTCAACACCGACGCGCTGTTCGAGGATGCGCAGGACTTGCCGAACCGGCCTGGCGTCCAGGTGCTGGCACCGGTGACGATGGTGCTGCACAGCGCCGCGCACCTGTTCCACGAAGGCGAGCTGGAGAAGGGCCTGCGCGACCTGTTCGACCTGGACGCGCTGCTGAGGGACTTCGGCCGCGAGCCGTCGTTCTGGGCGGCCCTCGTGCCCCGCGCGCGCGCGCTGGGCCTGAGCCGGCCGTTGTTCCTGGCGCTGCACTACTGCACACGCCTGCTCGGGACGCCGGTGCCGGCAGACACACAGCAGGCCGCCGCCGCAGACGCACCCGCCTGGCCGCGCCTCATGGACGCCTGCTATGACCGGGCGCTGATGCCCGACCACGCCAGCTGCGACGACGCACTGACCGGCAGTGCGCGGCTGGCGTTGTATGTGCGCGCCCACTGGCTGCGCATGCCCGCCGGGCTGCTCGCCCGGCACCTGGCGCGCAAGGCCTGGCTGCGGCTGCAGCCTACAGCGGACACCCCCACCGAGGCCTGACAATCCGGCCGCCATGGACCGACCCAAACCCTTCTCGATGATCCGCGAGTTCCATCTCGCCGACTGGTTCACGCTGGGCAACGCCTGCGCCGGCATGGGCGCGCTGTTCGCCGTGATGAGCTTTCTGCAGAGCGGCGACGCCCGGCACCTGCAGTACGCCTGCGCCCTGGTGCCGCTCGCGCTGGTGTTCGACGTGCTGGACGGACGCATCGCACGCTGGCGGCAGAAGAGCTCGGCGCTCGGCCGCGAGCTGGATTCGCTGGCCGACATCATTTCCTTCGGCGTGGCACCGGCGGCCATCGCCTATGGCTGCGGCATGCAGGGCCTGTTCGACCGCATCGTGCTGGTGTTCTTCGTCGCCTGCGGCGTCAGCCGCCTCGCGCGCTTCAACGTGACGGCCGAGAAGCTCAGCGCCGGATCGGACAAGGTGGCCTACTTCGAAGGCACGCCGATCCCGACATCCATGGTGCTCGTCGCGCTGCTGTGGGTCGCCGCGGCGCAAGGCGCGCTGGGCGACCAGCTTTGGGGAGGCGTCTGGTGGATCGGCGGGTTCCGCCTGCATCCACTGGTGCTGCTGTTCGGGCTGTCCGGCTCGCTGATGGTGAGCCGGATCCGGATTCCCAAGCTTTAGGCGCTGCGGCGGGACAGCCAGCTCAGCGGCGAATCCTGCGCGGGCAACTGGCCGGCCTGGGATTCGAGCTGCTCGAACGGCGCCTGCTGCCTGTACTCGCTGACGCCACCTTCCAGGCAGGCGTCCAGCCCGAAGGCCGTGCCGAGGTCGGCCGGGTCCGGCTCACTGCGAACAGCAGCGCCACGGCGGAGAAAACGCAGCGCTGGGACGAATCGCATGGCAGACCTCTTTGGGCTGGTAGCCGACAAACGCATCGGCCCTGTGCTTTCAGTGTGAGGGATTCATATGACAAGTGAATCACCCCGTGTGAGTAAATATTTCCAGCACAGCAAATACCACACACACGGACACCCTCTACGCCTCAGAAATCATCGGCGCTGTCGCCAATGTGCATCAGGCGTGTCGTTGTGCATTTGCAAATCTCGCGCAGCCTCCCCCGCTCTGGCGCGCCAGACGCGGCCGATGCCCTTAAGCTGCGCGACTTCCTCGCCCCCCGAGCTTTGCCGCATGACCTCAGCAGTACTGAAATGGATCGCCAACGGCATGATTGCCCTGGTTGTGGCATGCACACTGTGGATTGCTCAGGCGGTGCAACCCGGCCAGACCGGCACCCAGCTGGTGGCACAGGCGGTTACAGCGCCGGCCGACGGCGCCTCGGCGCCCGTCCGCCGCTGATCAGCCCAGCGCTCGCCGCGCGCCGTCGGCCAGCGCCTGACCGATCTGGTCCAGCAGCGCACCGCGCGCCTGCAGCTGCCACTGGTGCCAGTACAGCGCGACATCCACGCCCACCTCGGGCCGCAGCACGACCAACTGCCCCGCCTCCACGAAGCGCCGGACCTGGATTTCGGGCGCCACGCCCACGCCCCAGCCCATGACGGCCGCCGTCACATAGGCCTCGCTGGACGGCACGAAGCGCTCGCGCAACCGCGACGCCCGTACGCCGAACGCCTGCGAAATCCACTGCGCCTGGCTGTCGTCCTTGCGGTTGAAGACCAGGAAAGGGGTGTCCGCGAAATTGCCGGCATGAAGGCCATGGAGGGCGTCGCCGCCCAGCCGAGACGCCAGAAAGCCCGGGCTGGCCACCGCCACATAGCGCATCACCCCCAGCGGCTGCACGCGGCAACCCTGCAGCGCCTCCGCCACCGTCGTCACGCAGCCCAGCACCGCCCCTTCGCGCAGCCCATCGTGCGTGAAGTCCTGGTCGTCGACCACCAGTTCCAGCCCGTAGCCTTCCCGCAAGCCCCGCTGGACCAGCTCATCGAGCGCCGGCAGCACCCAGGTCGCCAGGCTGTCGGCGTTCACGGCGATGGCCAGGCGCGACTGCGGCGCCACCCGCTCCCCAAGCTCGCGCGCCACATCCACCCGCCAGGCCTGCAGTTGCCGGGCGAAGCGCAGCAGCACCTTGCCCGCCTCGGTCAGCCGCAACGGCCGGGACCGCACGACCAGCGGCTGGCCTACCTGGCCCTCCAGCACGCGCAACCGCTGCGACACCGCGCTCTGCGTGATGGACAGCCGCTGGGCCGCACGCTCGAAGCCCTGTTCGTCGGCCAGCGCCGCCAGGCATTCCAGTGCGGCTGGATCGAAGTTATTCATAAGCCTCGCTAATGTATGGCGAAGAATATGAATCGCTCTTCTGAAAACAGGGTCGCCTGCCGAGAATGGGCGGATGTCCGTCTCGCCCATCCCCACCGCATCGGCCGTCTTCGTGCAGGGCTGGGTGATGGGCGCCGGGCTGATCCTCGCCATCGGCGCGCAGAACGCGCTGGTGCTGCGGCAAGGCCTGCGGCGCGAGCATATGGGGGCGGTCGTCGCGGTCTGCACGCTGTCGGACTGGCTGCTCATCGCGCTGGGCGTCTTCGGCCTGGGGGCGCTGGTGCAGGGCAGCCCGCTGCTGCTGCAGCTGTTCCGCTTCGGGGGTGCGGCCTTTCTGCTGGGCTATGCGCTGCTGGCCGCCCGTCGCGCCTGGCGCCCCGCCGCCGGCCTGCAGGCGACAGGCAACGCCTCCAGCCTTGGCGCCACGCTGTCCGCCGCCTTCGCCTTCACCTACCTGAACCCCCACGTCTACCTGGACACCGTCGTGCTGCTCGGCAGCCTCGGTGCGCGCCAGCCCGAAGCGCTGCGCGCGGCGTTCGCGGCCGGGGCCGGCGTGGCGTCGGCGATGTGGTTTGCGCTGCTGGGATTCGGCGCCGCCGCCGCGGCACCGCGCCTGCAAAGCCCGCGCACCTGGCGCGTTATCGACGGGCTGGTCGCTTTGCTGATGGCCGGCCTCGGTTTACAACTGCTCCTGCAACCGCTCTAGGCGACACCTGTCCATGAAGATCGTAGTTCTCGGCGCCGGCATCATCGGCATCGCCACCGCCTGGTACCTGCTGGATGAAGGCCATGACGTCGTCGTCGTGGACCGCCAGCCGGACGCCGCCCTGGAAACCAGTTTCGCCAATGGCGCCCAGATTTCCGTCAGCTTCTGCGAGCCCTGGGCCAACGCTGGGGCACCGTTCAAGGTCGCCAAGTGGCTGCTGCGGGACGACTCGCCGCTGCTGTTCCGCCCGCGGCTGGACCCCAACCAATGGCGCTGGGGCCTGTCCTTCCTGCTGCAGTGCACGAACGCCGCGTTCGAGCGCAACGTCGAACAGCTGGTGCAGCTGGGCCGCTATTCGCACGCGTCGCTGAAGGAACTGGTCGACCGCACCGGCATCGAGTACTGCCGGCTCGAGCGCGGCATCCTGCACTTCTTCTCCAGCCAGGCCGACTACGACAACGGCGCATCCGGCGCCGAGATCATGCGCCGCCACGGCGTGGACCGCCGCGTGCTGACGCGCGAGGAGGTGCTGCGCGTGGAACCGGCACTGGCCGGCTTCGGCGCCCAGGTCTACGGCGGCACCTTCACGCCCAGCGACGAAAGCGGTGACGCCAAGGTCTTCACGCAGAAGCTGGCGCGCCTGTGCGCCGAGCGCGGCGCGCAGTTCCTGTACGAGCACGACGTACTGGCGCTGCAGCGCGCCGGCGACGGCATCGAGGCCGTGCAGATCGCCGACGTGCGCAGCGGCGAGCGCAAGACGCTGCGGGCAGACGCCTTCGTCGCCGCGATGGGCTCGTACACGCCAGGCCTGGTGCGGCCGCTGGGCGAGCACCTCAACATCTACCCGGCCAAGGGCTACTCGGCCACGCTGCGGCTGAAGAAGCCCGAGGCGGCCAGCGTCGTCAGCCTGCTGGACGACAGCCGCAAGATCGCCATCTCGCGCCTGGGCGATCACATCCGCATCGCCGGCACGGCCGAGCTGTCGGGCTTCGACCTCGGCCTGGCGTCGCCAACCGCCCGCGTGCGCTGCGCCGCGCTGGTCAAGCGCTACGAGGAGCTCTTCCCCGGCGTGGCGGACCTGAGCGAGCCGAACTACTGGGCCGGGCTGCGCCCCAGCACGCCCACCAACATCCCCTACATCGGCCGCAGCACGCGCGCCCGCAACCTGTGGATCAATGCCGGCCACGGCACGCTGGGCTGGACACACGGCGCCGGCTCGGGCCGCGCGCTGGCCGAGCTCATCGCAGGGCGCAAACCGGCGATGAGTTTCGGCTTCTACGGCGCCGCCTGAATCACAGCGCCTTCAGCAGCGCCTCGACTTCCTTCTGCTGAGGGAATTTCGGGCCCAGTCGCGCGAGGCTCTCGAGCTCGCCCTTGGCGGCGGCCTTGTCGCCCGACTGGATCAGGATCTGCGCCAGCGTCAGCTTGTAGGTGGGCTGGTCGGGCTGGTCCTCGACGAGCTGGCGCTGCACGCTGATCGCCTTGGCGAACTGCTTGTCGTTGGCCAGCACGGTGGCGTAGGTGTCGCGCAACGTGCCGTTATCGGGCTTGAGCTGCAGGCCCCGTTCGGCCAGCTCCCGCGCGCCGGGCTTGCCCGTCTTGCTGCGCAGCCAGGCGACGTTGTTGATCAGCATGGGCGCATCCGGGCTGCGCTTGAGCAGCGCCTCGTAGCGCACCAGCGCGCCGTCGAAATCACCGCGCGTCAGCGTCAGATCGGCCGCCGCCAGCGGGAAGACCGTGTCGCGCGGATGCGCGGCCTGCCACTGGCTCTCGAAGGCCAGGGCCTCCTCGCGCTTCTTGTTGCCCAGCAGCGCCGCGAACAGGCGTTGCGGCGCGTCGCCCGCGTCGGGCAGCGCCACGGCCTTGCGCAGCAGCGCGATGGCGGCCTCAGGCCGCTGGCGGCCCAGCTCGATGTCGGCCTCGGCCGTCAGCGCATACACCTCACGCGGGTTCTTCTTCTGGCGCTCGTGCAGCGCGGCAATGGCTTCGTCCACGCGGCCCTGGCGAGCGGCCAGCTGGATCAGCAGGCGCTGCGCGACGACCGAGCCCGGCTCGGCCTCCAGCGCACGCTTGACCTCGCGCTCCGCCCCGGCGTAGTCCTTGTCCAGCAGCCGCAGCTGTGCCTGGCCCAGCCAGCCATAGGCACGCGTGGGGGCCAGCGCGGTCAGGCGCGCGTAGGTCTTGCCGGCCTGCGCCCGATCGCCCTGTGCAGCCTGCGTGCGGGCCAGGCGCTCCAGCAGATCGGGGTTCTGAGGCTGCGCGGCCACGGCTTCCTGCGCGGCCTGCGCCGCCTGCGCCACGTTGCCCTGCCGCAGCTGGTGGTCGATGAGCGCCATGCGCAGCCCGGCCTCGTTGGGCTCCTCGCGCACGGCGGCGGCCAGCACCTCCGTCACGCGCTCCGCCGGCGCGCGCGTCTGCACCAGCAGCTCGGCCAGCGCCAGCCGGGCCTGCGGCGAGCTCTTCTGGTTGGCGACGAAGTCTTCCAGCCGCTTGACCGCAGCGTCACTGCGCTGGGCCTGCATGTCGATGCTCACGAGGCCCAGCACGGCGGGCAGGTAGCCGGCGTCGACCTTCAAGGCCGCGTCGAACGCCGCCTGCGCCGCGGCCGTGTCCTTGCGCACGAGCAGGATGCGCCCGCGCAGGGCCTGCGGGATGGGGCTGTCCTTCATCTTGGGCGCCAGCTTGTCGATGGCGGCCAGCGCACCGGACTGATCCTGGCGGCGCATCAACGTGTTGACGACCATCAGGTCGTAGTTGCTGCCGCTGTCTTTCGCGGCCAGCTCGCGCAGCTGGGCCAGCGCGGCATCGGCCTTGGCGCGGGCTGCGGCCCCGGGCGCCGCGGTGTCGCGGGCGATGGCGGTCAGCGCCAGCGCCGCCTGCGTCTTGGTGTCGTCCGGGCGCAGCTTGGCGGCGGCGCCGAAGGCCTGGTCGGCCCCTTCGAAATTGCCCTGCATGAGCTGCGCATTGCCGGCCAGCATCAGCGTCTCGGCATCGGCGCGGCCGGCTTCGAGCACGGGGCGCAGCGTCTCCAGGGTCTTGGCCGGCGCCCGGCGCTGCAACTGCAGTGACGCGAACTGCCGACGCAGCCCGCCGTCTTCCGGCGCCACCTTGAGCGCCTGGTTCAGCAGGTTCTCGGCATCCGCCAGCTCACCGAGTTGCTGGTGCGCGCCGGCGGCCAGGCGCAACAGCGGCACATAGCTGGGCATGAGCTTGAGCAGCGGCAGCGCCAGCTCGCGGGCCTTGACGGCGTCGTTCCTGGCCAGCGCCAGCTGCGCCTGCAGGAAGCGTCCCTGCGGTTTCTTGCCGAGCGCCGCCGGCATGCCCTCGATGAGCTTGGCCGCCTCCTCCACCTGCTGGCGCGCGAAGGCCAGGCGCACCAGCAGCGCGCGGGCCTCGTAATTGACGGGGTCGAGCTCCAGCACCCGGGCCAGCAACGGTTCGGCGTCCTCTGCCTTGCCGCGCGTCAGCAGCACCTCGGCCTTCAGCTGCAGCGCCTTGGCGGCCTTGGGTGAGCGTTGCAGCAGCTGGTCCAGCGCCGCCAGCGCCTCGTCGGCAAAGCCGCCGGCCAGCTTGGTGCGGGCACTGGCGATGACGGCGCCTTCGACGTCCGGCGTCAGCTGCAACGCACGCGCCGCCGACACCTTGGCCTGCGGCAGGTTGCCTTCGGCGAGGAAGGCCTGCGTCAGCGTCTGCTGCAGCGAAGACATGGCTTGCGGATCGGCCAGGCTCTGCTCGGCGAAATCGCCGATCAGCTTGCGCGCCTGGCCCGAGCTCAGCAACGCCTGCGCCAGCAGCGGCACCACCTTGTCGCGCGGCGCGCCCATTTCCAGCGCACGACGCAGTTCGATTTCCGCGCCCGCGAGGTCACCGGACTCGAGCAGCATCTGCCCCAGCAGGAGGCGCCCCTGGGCGTTATCCGGGTTCTTCTGGAGCAGATTCTTCAGCTCGATGATCGCGCCGGCCACGTCCCTCTGCTCGACGCGCTGCTGCGCGGCGGCGAGCAGTTCCTCCTCGGAGCGTTGACCACAGGCTGCCAGCGCGGCAGCGAGCAGGAGCGGGGCGAAAAAGCGGGGTTTCATCATGTCTCCGACAACAGGCGCGCGATTGTGTTCCTAGAATGCGCGGCCCCTCACAGGGCTGGCCCGGAGGCCGGCCGCATGACACGAACGCGCCATGAACGCCGCTCCCGCCTTTTGCGCCATCGACTTCGGCACCTCCAACTCGGCCGTCGCCGTGCCCGACGGTGCGCGCGGCATGCGCCTCGTCGACCTCGAACCCGGCCAGCGCACCATGCCCACGGCCGTCTTCTATTTCAGCGAAGGCGCCCACGACGCCGACGGCCCGCCGCGCGCCTTCGGCCGGGCGGCCGTGAAGGCCTACATCGAGGGCCACGAAGGCCGGCTCATGCGCTCGATGAAGAGCATCCTCGGCTCGCCGCTGATCGACCAGACCACCGATGTCGGCGGCGGCCGCGGCGCCAAGTATTCGGACATCGTCTCGGGCTATCTGAAGCGGCTGCGCCGCCTGGCCGGCGAGCCGACGCGCGCGGTGCTGGGCCGCCCGGTGTTCTTCGTCGACGGCGAACCGGCGCGCGACACCGCCGCCCAGGCCCAGCTCGAAGCGTGCGCGCGGGCCGTGGGTTTCACCGACGTGCACTTCCAGTACGAACCCATCGCGGCGGCCTTCGACTTCGAGCAGCAGGCCACGCAGGAGCAGATCGTGCTGGTGGCCGACATCGGCGGCGGCACCAGCGACTTCTCCATCGTGCGCGTGGGCCCCGAGCGCATGCAACGGCTCGCGCGCCGCGACGACATCCTGGCCAGCCACGGCATCCACATCGCCGGCACCGACTTCGACCGCCACATCGAACTCGCCGGCCTGCTGCAGGCCTTCGGCTACCGCAGCACCGGCCCGAGCGGCCGCGAGGTGCCCAGCGGCATCTACTTCGACCTGTCGACCTGGCACCTGATCAACACCTGCTACGCGCCGCTGCGCGTGGCCGAATGGCGCGGCATGAAGAGCTGGTTCGGCGATGTGCGCCACCACGCCCGGCTCATGACGGTGCTGGAGGAACGCCTGGGCCACGAACTGGCCGCGCGGGCCGAAGGCGCCAAGATCGACATCTCCGGCGGCGCCGACACCACGGTGGACCTGGGCCACATCGAGCGCGGCCTCGTGCTGCCCCTCAGCGAGAAGACCGCCGTCGACGCGCTGCGCGCCGACCTCGACCGCATCATCGCGACCGCCCACGAAACGGTGGCGCAGGCCGGGCTGCGCGCCGAGCAGATCGACGCGCTGTACTTCACCGGCGGCTCGACAGGGCTGCGGCTGCTCGTGGACGGCATGGCCGCCGGCTTCCCGCAGGCCCGCCGCGTCACCGGCGACCGCTTCGCGTCGGTGGCGACCGGCCTGGGCCTGCACGCGCAGCGCTTGTTCAACGCGGTGTGACCTGCGTCAGCCGCAGCGCCGGCTGGTAGCCTGCGCGGCTTCGCTCCCCCGAGGATCCACCTCATGTTGAAAGCCCTGACCTGGGCCACCGTCGCGCTGGCCGCCACCACGGCCCGCGCCGCCGACGCGCCGCTGTCCCAGACCTACCAGCAGCCCTCCGCCGAGATCCGCGCGGTGCTGGACGCGCCGACGCTGCCGGCCCATTCGCTGTCGCCCGACCAGCGCACGCTGGCCAGCATCGCCACGCGGCGCTACCGCAGCGTGGCCGAGCTGTCGCGCCCCATCCTGCGCCTGGCCGGCCTGCGCATCGATGCCGCCGCCAGCAGCCCGCAGCTCACGGCCACCATCGAGTCGATCTCGCTGCGTGAGCTGGCCAACCCGGGCGCCGCCGAACGCGTGGTCCAGCTGCCGGCGGGCGGCACCTTCACGTCGCTGCGCTGGTCGCCGGACAGCAAGCACTTCCTGCTCAACCGCCGCACCGCCAACGCCACCGAGCTGTGGGTGGGTGACGTGGCCACGGCCAAGGTCAAGCAGCTCAAGGGCGTGCGGCTCAACACCATCCTCGACGGGTCGGTGGCCTGGCTCGCGCCTGACGAGATCGTCGCGCTGACCGTGCCCGAGCAGCGCGGCCCGGCACCCGTCTTCTCGGCGCCAAGCGGCCCGAGCGTCCAGGAATCCATGGGCCGCAACTCGCCGGAGCGCACGCTGCAGGACCTGCTGAAGAACAGCCAGGACGACGCGCTGTTCGCCCACCACGCCAGCTCCGCGCTGCGCCGCATCAAGCTGTCGACCGGCGCCTCGCACGAGATCGGCACGCCGGGCCTGTACGCCAACCTCGAAGTGGTCGGCACCCAGGGCACGCTGCTGACCGAGCGCCTGGTGGCGCCGTTCAGCTACCAGGTCGATTGGCGCGATTTCGCCCGCCAGGTGGAACTGCGCGACGCGAACGGCCGGCTGCTGCGCGACCTCGGTACCGTCAAGCTCAAGGAGGGCGTGCCGGTCGAAGGCGTCATCACCGGGCCGCGCAATTTCTGGGCGTCCCCGCTGGCCAACGGCGCCGTCTACTGGGTCGAGGCGCTGGACGGCGGCGACCAGCGCAACAAGGTGCCGGCGCGCGACCGGCTGATGCGGCTGGACCCGCCCTACCAGGGCGAAGCCCGCGAAGTGCACCGCACGACGGGCCGGCTCGTCAACCTGAGCTTCGTCGAGGCGGGCGACCGCGCCATCGTGGCCGACGTCGACCGTGACCGCCTGTGGCTCACCGCCGATCTCGTCTCGCTGGATGCCTCGGCCCCGAAGCAGCGCCTGCAGGACCGTTCCATGCGCGACCGCTACGGCGACCCCGGCCAGCCGCTGACGCGTGTGCTGCCCAACGGCCGCACCATCGTGCGCGTGGACGGCGGCGACCGCCTGCTGCTGGCCGGCGCCGGCGCCAGCAAGGAGGGCGACCTGCCCTTCATCGACAGCTACAGCCTCAAGGACGGCAAGGCCACGCGCCTGTTCCGCTCCGGCACCACGCACTATGAGCGCCCGCTCACGCTGCTGGCCGACGGGCCGATGCAGGGCCGCCTGCTGACCAGCCGCGAAAGCGCCACCGAGCCGCCCAACCTCGTGCTGCGCAGCGGCGCGGACTTTGCGCAGCTGCAGCCCCTGACCCGCAACGCCGACCCCGCGCCGCAGCTGCGCGCGATCAAGCGCGAGCTGGTCAAGTTCAAGCGCGCCGACGGCGTGGAGCTGTCGTTCTGGCTCTACCTGCCGCCCGACTATCAGCCCGGCGAACGCCGCCCGACGCTGGTCTGGGCCTACCCGCTGGAGTTCACTGACGCGTCCACGGCCGGTCAGGTCAGCGGATCCGGCAGCCGTTTCGTGCAGCTCGCGGGCGCCAGCCCGGTCATGATGGCGCTGGACGGCTACGTCGTGCTGATGGACGCCACGATGCCGGTCGTCGGCGACCCCAAGACCGTCAACGACAGCTTCGTCGAGCAGATCACCGCCAATGCCAAGGCCATCATCGACAAGGCGGCCGAACTGGGCGTCAGCGACCCGCAGCAGATGGTCGTGGGCGGCCACAGCTACGGCGCCTTCATGACGGCCAACCTGCTGGCCCACACCGACCTGTTCAAGGCCGGCATCGCCCGCAGCGGCGCCTACAACCGCACGCTGACGCCGTTCGGCTTCCAGAGCGAACGCCGCACCTACTGGGAGGCGCAGGACGTCTACCTGAAGCTGTCGCCGTTCAACTTCGCCGACAAGCTCAAGGAGCCGCTGCTGCTCATCCACGGTGAGAGCGACGACAACCCCGGCACCTTCCCCATCCAGTCGGCGCGCTTCTACCAGGCGCTGGCCGGCACCGGCGGCCAGGTGCGCTACGTGACGCTGCCGCACGAATCGCACGGCTACAGCGCGCGCGAGTCGGTGGGGCACACGCTGTGGGAAATGAGCACCTGGCTCAAGCGCCAGACGCGCGATCCCAGGGCCCCTCGCCCAGACGCGCCGCGCTGAGCGCGGGCGCATCGGGTCGGTCCCCCGAGGGGACGGCGATGCTTGCGGCATAGAGCCGCAAGCACATCGCCAAACGGGCCGGCTCGGGAGCGGCCCAGCGCTCGGCCCGAAAACCGAGACTAGCGGCGCGGTGGCGGGCTGCGGCGCCGCTGGGCGCCCTGTGGCGTAGTCCGCGGCGGCGCCTTCACCGGCCGCGACACGTCTGCCAGCATCAACACCGCGCTGACCAGGCCTTCCACGGCCTCCTCCAGGTCGGCCGGCGGCTCCAGCGACTCGATCTCCTCCAGCAGCGCGTCGGCGTCTTCCAGGTCGTCGGGGTCCAGGTGCAGGTAGATCGCCGCCAGCGGCTCCAGCATCGGCTCCTCCGGCAGCCGCATCAGCGCCGGATGCGCATCCAGCGCGTGCGCGAAACCCGCCACCCACGGCAGCACGGTCTCGCTGGGGTCCTCGGTCTCGTCGAGCTCGAAGATCCACGGGTCGAACCACTGCCGGCCGGCGATGGCGACATTGAGCTCCTTGTGCCGCCGGCGCAGCAGCGCCAGCAGTTCGTCGTCAACGCGCTGGGGCGTCGGGCGGCCCTCGGTATCGAGCAACGGTGGCAGCCAGGCGCCCAGCGGCACGGCTTCGGGCTGCAGCAGCACACCGCACAGATAGCCGTCCAGCATGCTGACGTCCAGCGGCTCCAGCGGTGCGGGCAGCGCGTCCAGCAGCGCTTGCAGGCGCTCCAGATCGGTCTCGGAGAAGGCTTCAGGGGCTCGGTTCATAGACGGATTATGGGTAATGCCCCGTGAATAGTGCCCCCCCATGCCGGCCGGCGCCGCCTACATTGGACGTCCCAACGACGCCCTCAACCCCGAGGGCTTGAAGACCCGGCAGCTTGCTGACCGGGTCTTTTTTTATGCATTTGTCGCTGCCGGCGTGAAGGCTGCCGCAGCAGCGGCGCCGCCGCACGGCGCGTGCGCGCGATCACGCCGCCATACTCAACCATGCCCGTCGCCGACCTCGCGCTGCGCTTCGACCCGGCGGTGGTCGTGGTGTCCTATCTGACCGCGGTCCTCGCGTCCTTCGTCGCGCTGGACCTGGCGCAGCGCGTGCGGACGACAGACGCCGTCATCCGGCGCGTATGGTGGCTGGCGGGCTCGCTGTCGCTGGGCACCGGCATCTGGGCGATGCATTTCATCGGCATGGTGGCGCTACGCCTGCCCTTCCCGGTGGGTTACGACGCCGCCATCACGGCGCTGAGCTGGATCGCCGCCGTCGCGGTGTCAGCCATCGCCCTGCGCGCCGCCGCCGAAGACACGCTGACCCCGGGGCGGCTGGCCGCCGGCGCGCTGAGCATGGGCGCCGGCATCTGCGGCATGCACTACATCGGCATGGCCTCGCTGGAACTGGCGCCGGGCATTCGCTGGAACGGTTGGCTCGTCGCCATCTCGGCGGCCGTGGCTGCTGGCGCCTCCGCCGCGGCGCTCCTCATCTTCTTCTGGCTGCGCCGGCTCAGCGCGCGGCAGGCCCGCTGGGGGCAGTTCGCTGCCGCACTCGTGATGGGCGCCGCCGTGGCCGGCATGCACTACACAGGCATGGCCGCCGCCGGCATCGCCGAGAACAGCGTCTGCCTCAGCGTCGATTCGCTGGAAGGCGACAACCTGGATCACCTCGTCGCCGGCGCCACGCTGGCGCTGCTGCTGCTGACGCTGTTCACCTCCATGCTCGACGCCCGCCTGCGCCGCCGTGCCCAGCGGCTGCAACAGTCGCTGCACCGGGCGACGACCGAGCTGGCCGAACAGGCCCTGCGCGACCCGCTCAGCGGCCTGGCCAACCGCCAGCTGCTGGACGACCGCCTCGGCCACGCGATGGCACGCGGCCAGCGCAGCGGCGCCAGCGTCGCGCTGCTGATGCTGAACCTGGACGGTTTCAAGCCCGTCAACGAGGCCTTCGGCCATGCCGCCGGCGATGCGGTGCTGTGCGAGGTGGCGGGCCGCCTGCAGGCCCAGGCCCGCAGCCATGACACGCTGGCCCGCATCGGCGCCGACGAATTCGTGCTGCTGCTGGAAGGCGAAAGCGGCGAGGCGGTGCTGGCGCAAGTGGCGCAACGCCTGCTCGATTCGCTGGCGCTGCCGCTGTCAATCAACGTGACCGAAGGCGACCAGCCGCTGCGGCTGACGGCGTCCATCGGCATCGCGCTGCATGCCGGCACCGAGGTGCCCGGCCGCACGCTCATCGCCCAGGCCGGCTCGGCAGCGCAGGCCGTCAAGCGCGGCGGCGGCAACGGCTTCGCCTTCTTCGAGGCCCACATGCAGGACGGCGTGCGCGACCAGCTGGAACTCGCCCGCGACCTGCGTGCCGCGCTCGAAAACGGCGGGCAGGGCTTGTGCCTGCACTACCAGCCCAAGGTGTCTGGCGCCACCGCGCGCGTGCTGGGCGTGGAGGCGCTGCTGCGCTGGCAGCACCCGCAGCGCGGGCCGGTCGGCCCGGGCAGCTTCATCCCGGTGGCGGAGCGCTTCGGCATCATCACCGCTTTAGGCGACTGGGTCATCGACGAGGCCTGCCGCCAGATGGCAGCCTGGCGCGACGAAGGCCTGCGCCTGCGTGTCGCGATCAACCTCTCCGTGCAACAGCTGCGTCAGCCCGAGGCGCTGCTGCAGCGGCTGCAGCAGGCGCTGGCGCGCCACCAGCTGGATGCGTCACAGCTGAGCTGCGAGATCACCGAATCGGTCGCGATGGAGGACGCCGCCGCCACCGAGCGCGTGCTGCAGCGCCTGGGCGACCTGGGCGTGAGCCTGTCCATCGACGACTTCGGCACCGGCTACTCCAGCCTGGCCTACCTGCGCCGTCTGCCGGTGTCGCAGCTCAAGATCGACCGCAGCTTCGTGCAGGACCTGGAGACCAGTGCCGACGCCCGCGCCATCGTCAAGGCCGTCATCGAGCTGGCCCACGCGCTGGGGCTGGAGGTGGTGGCCGAAGGTGTGGAAACCGAGGGCCAGGCGGCCGTGCTGCGGGCCAAGCGCTGCGACAAGCTGCAGGGCTACCTCTATGCGCGGCCGATGGCCGCCGACGCGCTGGTGGCCTGGGCCCGCAGCCCCAAGGCCGCTCAGGCCGGCGTCATCTTCGACGACGCGCCCGGTTTCACGGAGTCGGCCTAAACGGCCATGCGCTCGGGCGCGACGTAAAAGCGCCGGAAGGTCTCGAAATCCATCGAGTCGGCCGCCTCGATGCGAGCCTGCTCGGCCAGCGACGCGGCCGCCATGGCGTCGAAACGCTGCTGCAGCGCCTCGGGGAATGGCAGCGCCAGCAGCGCGGCGCGCGTGGCCTCGCTCTGGCGGCGGATGAAGCCCACATGGCTGTCGCCGAAATCCTGGGCCATGACCGCCAGCACACGCGCCGACGGGCACAGCTCGGGCCGTTCCAGCCGCTCGCCCACGCGGCGCAGCGCGTCGCGATAGGCGCTGCCGCCATGGGCGGCGTCCAGCGCGTCGGCCTGCACGGCGCAGCCGGCCAGGATCTGCCGCGCCCAGTCGGCCAGCGAGCGCTCGCCACCTTGCCAGTGCTCCAGCATCAGGCCCGGCTCCCGGCCACGCGCCGCGACGCGGTGCTGGTTGCGGCCGTTGGCCGCGATCTCGTCGGGCGTGTCATGCGGGCTGTCGCTGTGCAGGCAGTGCAGCAGGAAGGCGTCGAGCACGCGGATCGCGTCGGCACCGATGCCCACCGGCTCGAAGGGGTCGAGATCCATCAACCGCACCTCGATGTACTCGACGCCGCGCTCGCGCAGCGCGTGCAGCGGCCGCTCGCCGGAATTGATGCGCCGCTTCGGGCGGATCGGGCTGTAGAA
>JACCDO010100248.1_pt1 | contig 29823 bp, 23 predicted proteins | sample 7446101 | NCBI WGS metagenome assembly JACCDO01 (sample SAMN15323440, study PRJNA562643) | freshwater metagenome | isolation source: river surface water | place: USA:Blue River Watershed | collected 2017-08-16
GGGAGGTAAATTTCATTGATTTGGTAGGGATTGTACCAATGCAGCAGTCAAGCAACACTCATAAGCAAAAAAGAGATGAAAGAATAGGAATAGTTGACAATAATAACAATAATAAGAAGCAAAAAGTTTCGCTCTCATTTCCATTTATTGCTGATTATAATGACCATTTTGAGACCCCTTTAGTCGCTTATGAGGATTTAGCACCAATATTAAACAATCTGGCATTAAAATTACAGAAGAAAAACAATGAACTAATAATCTATGATCCATATTATTGTCAGGGACGCATGAAGGAGCTGTTAACATCCCTCGGATTCACAAATGTTATTAATAATAATCGGGATTTCTATAAAGATATTAAATGCAAGAATATTCCTATGTATGATATTCTTGTCACGAATCCTCCTTATTCGGGTGAACATAAAACAAGATTACTACAGTACCTTAAAACTATAAATAAACCATTTGCATTACTATTACCAGTGTATACAGCGACCAAGTCGTATTGGAAGGATGTAGTTACTGCGTGTAAAATACCTCCGCTATACTTATTGCCACCTAATTCCTATGAATATGATCACCCGGAAGGAACGGGCAAGGATCTTCCGCCATTCTATTCTTGCTGGTTTCTGACCCATTTTGAGAAAGAAGTTGTATTAAATTGTAAAAGAAAGAACTGTAAACTTGTGGATAGTGTAGATATGTTAATCAAAGAAGGTTATTGTGTGGATAAACGACCAAATCCTAAACAAAGAAAAAAATTAAAAGAAAAATTGTTAGGAAAAAAATAATTCACGGGGGAAAAGAGTGACTGTTAAAGAAAATGAAATTTAATTAATATGCAAATCCAATAGTAATTAAATATCTATTTTTTAAATTAATTGCACAAAAACACCGTTGGCAACACTTCTTGGACCATCATTCTCTGCTGGGTCAGTGTTGTGTGAACGAGATACAACACCGTTTCTTCCATTTGCTGCTTGTTGCTTGACCCACATAGTAGTAGATCCACCTTGATCCATGGACATCGCAACACTTACTTTCAGGTAATCTTTCAATAACGAGGCAAAGTTTTTAGCATTTAAACCACAACCTTCTTGAAATGGTCCACATTCATCAGAGCCGTCTGTGGTGACTAGTAATGTTTTAGTAACAACAGAAGGATTTGATTCATCAAATATGAATGCAATAGCAGTGTTAGCTGCGTGCTCTAAGATGTTGATGTTGTCATCATCAGAAGGTATATCGATAAATGAAATACCAGTTGTAGAATCATAGGAAACTAAATTAGGACCTGCGCCAATTGCATTTTGTACTTTTTTTTCAACAGTTTCACCTCTGTGTAAAACTTGAATAGCAGAGTTTTTTCCATCTAGAATAGCTACAGCAGGTCTTGAATAACCAGTGCAGTTACAGTTATTACCAAGTACTTTTCCATCTACTTTAATCAAGCCATCACTAACACCAGTATTTGGTGTAAATGGATTAGCAGGTAAATTAGCTTCTTTTCTTATTTTTTCACGACAAACATCATCTAACCAAAAGCCATCAATATCAACACGCCAAAAATAACCACCATTGATACCAGCAATGAATTTATCATTTTGTGTTGCCATATCAGGAATACTTTGTACTTTAGCGTCATTGACAGCAACAGCAGGAATGATTCTAACTTTATCGGATGCCGATGCATCTATTGTTATTACATTAACTGTCTGTATAGGCGCAACATTTGGATCATTAGTACAATTCATTGCACTCCATGAAACTGCATCATCTAACAACGACGATGATTCTAAACTTACGCAAGACCAAACATTATTATCTTGCGCTGATACGATAGTACCAATAAATGCGATGACTACTACCAAATAGTACAACATCTCTCTTTTTATGAGTACTGGGTAGTGTCTTGAAGAACCGAACAGCTGCTTGGCCCGGGGCCGTGATACTTTCGAAGAGAAGATAGTTTAGGAACACTCACCACTTGGATTCTCACTCCTACTAAACACTTTCCTCCTCACGAATCAACCGCGTTTGCATCACAAGCTTAGTAAGAAAATTGATTCCAGTATCCTCTGTAAAAAGGAGGAACTACTATGTAATGTGGAAGTTTTCAATTTTAAAAAAATTTAGTAAAGATGTGGGGGCTATTGGTGGCGCTACTTATAGCTGCCTATTTGCCTTTTGGAACTCCCAAATGGCTTGAATCTTCGTATTATAATGTATTAAAACATTTAAAGCGTGATTTAGCGATGGTATTAACTACATCAATAGTTGGTTTTGGTGGAGCAACAATTGCTCAAGGCGATGACATTATAGGTGCAATTAATACTAATAATCTGCCGTCTGATGAGTATATGGTGCGTATTAGTGAAAAAAGTAAGTTAGGTATCGGTTTATTAGAAGTGAATTATCAAAAGTATCTCCGTGTTGTTGTTAATAGTGTTAAGGATGATGCTGTTGGAGCGATAAAACAAAATGTATTAAAGGATGATATAATTGTTAAAATAAATGATCAAAATACAGAAGGAATATCAAAAGATGAAGTATACAAGATTCTAAAAGAGACAGATGCTCCTTATTCATTAGTTTTTCGAAGACCAAATAAATTTTATTCTCTATTAGATTCATCAGTGAACGGTAATCTAATGAGTCATATTAATACTGTGGTTGCTCCAGCAACCACAAATTCCAAGAAACAATTGTTAGACATAAAACGCATATTAACGGGCGATTCATGTAGCAGTAGTGCAAAAAGAGGTGATATAATCGAAGTAGTTGTAACTAAAGATAGCGAAGTAAGTAATGATGATGCGAAGGGCGAATTCTATATACTAGGAGACCAAGAATCCGATTTGCCACCGGGTTTACAGCTGGGTCTATATGGCATGTGTCCCCGCGAAATACGATCCGTACAAGTACCACCATCGTTACTGGGCACGGAAGAGGTGTCAAATCAAGTATATAATGTAAAATTGATTTCATTAAGTGAAGTACAATAGCCGCAGCTGTATAAAATGTATCTTAAGCACTTGATCTACAAAATTGTTGGATCTATTCTAATGATGTGCCATTGCAGCTAGTAAATCCTTTTCCTTGTTGTCTTGAATATACTTCAAAGTCGAGACTGGCATGACCATCTTTCCAGTGTTATTGATGCCGAACAAGTTATTTTTCTCCATAATATGATATGCTCCAACTTTGGCAAAATCTTGAACAAACCAAAATAGTATACAATACAACCAAATACCGATGAACCACCAATATGGAGGCTGCCTCTCAAGGCCTTCGGTGTAAATCCCATCAAGCTGCGATGATGGCCAAGACATGGCTACAATTGTTGATATAGTTAATGAAGCACAACCAGCAAATAGTAAAAATGGTGCTGGTTTTGTTGACCAAAAATAATCATCACCAGTACGTGCAGAAAACAATGTTAAGAAATCACTTATTGAAACTTTTAAGTAGATTGAAGTGGTGACTTGGCCATAAGACAGCTTCAACCCGTTCTCAACGTTCCAACTGTTCAAGCAAATATATAGTAATATAATAGACGATACTAATGCGACTAATGCCAGGACAGTAGCAATGATAAATAACACGGTTAAATTCCATTTTTCAGGCATTTGTCGGGGTGTAACATGGTCATAACCGATGGAAATCAACGAGATATCGTTCAAAAGGGTAATCAACATCAGCAACAATACCGGCATATGAAAAAATGATGGCCATTTCTTATTACCATCAAACTCACTCATATTTTCCCATCCATCTGGCATATAGCTCTCTGGTTTGAAGGAGAAAACGGCAATAAAAAAGAACACTAGAAGTTGCAGAGTAGCAGCAATGCGGTAGGTGATGAAGTTGTGAATACGTCTGAAAATAGTACGAGCAATGATAATCCCATGAATAATAACACTTAAACCAGGTTCAGTGAGTACTATATCAGCAGCTGCTTTGGCAGCATCAGTTGCACCTTCAACGGCTATACCAACATCTGCAGCTTTTAAAGCAGGAGCATCATTCACACCATCACCAGTCATACCAATCTTGTAACCTAACTCTTTTAAAATTTCTACTATTAAAAATTTATGTTCAGGATAAACTTGTGCGAAACCATCCGCAGCTAAGCACATATCACCGTATGTTCTACCTAAATTTGCTGGCTTTTTCTTGTCTTTATCTAATAATGGCAGCCCATCCGCTGACTTGATGTAGTCATTCATGTTCAACATCTTGGCTGTTTCCTTGGCAATCAAGTAGTGATCACCAGTAATCATTTTGACTTCTACACCATATGTTTTCGCATCCTTGATCGTTTGAGCTGTGTCAGCACGAGGTGGATCTAAGAAGGTTAATAGACCAAGTAACTCCCACTCATTATTATCATTTGTCTTGGCAACTGCCAACGCTCTAATACCACGCAACCCTAATTCATGCACATCCTTGTTGCACTGCTTGATCACCTCCTGATTATTAGTCAACTTCAGAATAATATTAGGTGCACCTTTTGATGTTTTAAACTGTTTTTGTGTTTTCGTATCTTTAACAGTTCCTTCTGTACGCTTTACAACGGGATCAAAAGGCATAAACTCTATTTGCTCTATGATGTCGAGAGAAGGTTTATCAACCGCATTCAATACGAGAGTATCTAGTGCATCACGTGCAGGTTCTTTCCATTTTGCAGCCATGGCAGCGTAACGAAGCAATGAATATTGGGTTTCACCTGCTTTGTATATAGGAGTGTTGTCTTGAATCACCATCTTATTCAAGGTCAAAGTACCTGTTTTATCACTGCATAAGATAGCCATTCCTGCCATATCCTCGATGGATGTAAGACGAGGAACAATAGCACCATATTTTACTAATTCTTTACTACCCAATGCTAAGGTTGTGGTGGTAACAATTTCAATAGCCATTGGTATAGATGCAACCATTAATACTACTGCGAATGACAATGCTTCACTAAAAGTAGTAACAGAGGCAACATATCCCAAGACAATTGAACATAAAGTAATACTTGCAACGACTAAAACTATTACAATACGTATTAAAATAAGTTGCAAGTTACTTAGCTTGCCATCAGCACCTAATAACGCCGCAGTTGTACCAAAGAAAGTATCTTTACCTGTAAATTCAACGGTACCTTCGACTTCACCTCTTACAACCATTGAACCCATTTTACAACTATCACCTTGATACATTGTTACAGGTAATGACTCACCAGTAAGAGCAGCTTGATCAACATCAATAGTTCCATGGTTAACTCTGCAATCTGCTGGTACTGCACTACCAGAGCATAGTAATACGGTATCACCTGGAACTAAAAGTGATGCCTCAATATTTTGAAATTTACCATCACGTTTAGCTGTTGCAACTGCTTTTAATGATTTTTTTAACGCAGCAACAGCATCACCAGCTTTGTTTTCTTCATAAAATGCAACAAATGCATTACCAAATTGTATAAAAATTAATATTCCCATATCTAGATAATTTACTATCGCAATTTCTATTAATATTGCAATCCATATCATACATGGCATCGGTTGCCATAAGATTCGTAAAAATACTAACCACTTTGGAATAACCTTTTCTGGTAATTCATTTCTACCATATTTAAGTAGTAAATCATTGGCTTCTTTGCTTGTTAATCCATTAAAATTATATGCAGAAAATTCATTTTTATCACCAAGTCCTTCCTCCTCACCACCATCATTAATTCCTTTACCCTTGCTTGAATCAAAGGACGACCGACGAATGGACTCTTTTACCTCTTTAACGGTGTTCACTTTACTCTTTTCTTTACTTTCGAGTGAAGCGAGAGATACTCTTTGAACCTCTAAGATATTCAGGAAAAATTAGAATAAAGTAATAGAATAATGGGAAAGGTATTGATGTTATAATTCCACTTACCGTCTGCATTATATAGAGGGTTTGTCGTGGCAGACATGACTGACTCAGAATAGAAAGAATCCAACTTGTCCGTGTCCGACAGTCTCACCCAATGATACCTGTTTCGGCGCTCCCACGAAGAGTCACTGCGGAACTCTGGATCCGGTCCCACATATCGTAAAACAGCAGTTAATTTATTGAAAGAAGTAAAAAGTCAAGTGAAGGGTCATTCTATTGATATTCTCTCAATTACTCATTTATTATATGAAAATTTTTATTATCAACTTATCCATTATCTTACGTATGTAATATATTTCATATGTACTGACTAACCTACACGTCAAAGTAATTTTCAAGTGTAGTTATTTATGGCTCTTAAGTTTTTCTATTTACTCTGAAAATTTAAGTACCTAGTTTGACCGTTAAAAGGTATCGCCAAAAAAAAATACCATCATATCATAGGTAAAAGAATTGAAAATGAGTGAATTATCACCATTATCAGTGCTTGCATCGCGAAAGAATAAAAAAATGAGTAATAAAATAGCAAAAACAGCTGCTCTTGAGACAGAGTTTCCACTGTTATTCAATGCAAAAAAGCAAAATTTGGATTTAGAGTCACGTGTTGCTCCTTCAATGAAGAAACGAATGACAACAACTGGTATACTATCTCTCCCACTCACTGACTTATTTACTTAATTAATAACTTACTCACCCATATCAGCAAATACTAATGATGAAAACACAGTAAATAATCAATTTAATGCAGTAGCAACCAGTAAAGGTCCTGGCTTGAAAGCTACTACTGACAATAAATCAAAAACCCCTGTATCAAAGACACCAATTGTAAATCGCATTCCTAATCCAACTGCACCAACTCCTTTAACAGCCAAAAAGGATACTAAAGAACCAGTCTCGTTAAAACGAAAGCATATGTGGAAAAGAAATTGTCGCAAAGCGAAAAAAATAGCAAAACAACAAGCTATAATTGATGCTGAAAGAAAAATCCAAGAGAAATATGGTTACAATTCTTCGGTTTCTAATGCCCAAGAAAGCGTCGGGAATGTGTTGGAAATCATGTTTGAATCCGAAGAAGTTGATTTACCAACATATAAAAAATTATCAGAAGAAATTTTCACAATAGACTCTATTCGAAGGCTGTCTGGATCACGTTTTAGTATTGAGAAGGCAGATATGAACACCAGCGTTCTATCCAACTCCTCAGACGATGAGGAGCAACTAATCACCACAAATGTCGTTACATTTGATGTCTTGAATGCATTGCGTAACTACATAAAGATCCTCGATGATGACACTAAAGTGAGTGATCCAATCACCCAAGAAGCACCACTAAATGAGCCCGAAGATGAGGAAGAAGAAGAGGAAGAAGAAGTCATCAACGAGGTGGACAATGAGGGATCATCTGTTACGACGACATTGTTCTCACTACCTATCTCAGCACAAATTGAAGAGTTGGATAACGCACTAACAAAAGGACTTGTCACCGCAACCGTTCCTTCCTACATCGTTAAAGATGGTTATGTTGATTATGAAGTACAAATTACCACAACTTTATTCTCTAGTGATCAAATCACCGCGAGGCGCAGGTTCAGCCAGTTCACCACGTTCTTCAACCTCTTGTCAAACATTATTAAATATGATAAATCTATGGATGTATATGGTGTGGATTCCGTGCAAATCCCTAATTTGCCAGGGAAACAATATTTTACATTGTTTGGATCACGTTGGAAAGATCAAAAATTCTTGGAAGAGAGACAAAAAGGGTTGAACACATGGCTGAATGATGTGCTAAAACAGTCGACATTCATGTCTATAACCGCCAAGAATTTAATCCGGGATTTCTTCACAACGGATACATTTGTTCATTATCCAGTTCCAGTGAAGGTTGCACGTCAACCGCGTCCTCTTATCTAAATTTTGATGTATTAAATAATAAAAATCAACCGTTATTTTTTTCCTCCAGGAATGTAATAGAAGAAATATCAGAGCAATTGTCTACGTCTTGAGCGACATCACAAGGTATGAAGGACTCGATGAACTCCTTCTTGTCACTGAGTACGGGATCTTGTTTCTTGGAATATAACTCAAAAAATAATATCATGATCGATCGCTCCAGCTGTAAATACGTAAAAGTAAGTGAGTAAGTAAATGAGTGAGTGAGTGAGTGGGTACCTCATAAGCACACAAAAATGTTGAGAGGCTTAGTGCGCATATCCACATCGACTGGTACATACCAAATGCAACAGTCGCGATGAGAAGTGACAAGAAACTTATCAAATAAGAAATAAAAACAACATCTTTATTTGACTTGAGAATATGGTGCGCAAACATCGGTGAAATGACAACTACGAATGCTTGATCCTGAGGGATCATATGCACAAGTACTTCTGGATTACATCCCGCGGACATAAAAAATCGCCAACTATCTTTCTTCAAGTCAACACATTCTCCTGCATAAGTTCTAGCTAATAGCAATAAACCAGTTGATAAGACACCAGAAATAACGCAAACTCGTTGGAGGAAAAGTATCATATTGAATTCGTCGCTTGAAATACGGAGTTTCATATTTTGAACCAAATTAACCTTGTAAATAAAGGCAACAAGAGGCAAAGCCCATCCCATCGCAAAAATTATCCAAGATAGTGTGAAAAATACATTTAAATTCTTTGCGCCATATAACGAAGGATAACGCAGTATCCAGAACATAGTAGACATTACTAAAAGAATTATCGATAGTGGTATAGATATCATGGAAAGTTTCCATTTACAATATTTAACTTTGATAAAAGTATGATAGAATTCCACCAGATCATTGCGCATGGCGGCGTTGTTATACTTAGTTATATTGATTTCATCCTCTATTAAATCACCGATATTGATGTTGATTACTTTGCTATCCATTAGTTGCTTTAGTATCAACTCTACTCTTACAATAACCAAATTTAAGTTTGGTTTCTTAAAACAGTTCGAATCGAACTACAAACAGTGTAAGGCTTAAGTTTTGCCGCGATGCAAGCCTCACAACAATTGGTGCCGAAGGTAAAGTTTTAAACTTCTCTTCCTCTCTTGAAGGAAAGAATTCCAAAGAAACCAATAAGCGGTACCATTACCTACTACTAGTACTAAGTACTAGGCATTGTAGTCACTAAGATGTTGAAAACGGTGTAGTTTGAGCTTAGATACTAGTAAAATTCACAGCATTCATAGAGAAAGCTAATTTAAGCTGCAACCTCGTACCTGGGTGTGTCCATGAACTAGTTCCTAGCCAGTGAGAAGGTAAAAAATATAAGTAGTAACAACATGATAATGCAAATTTTTACAATACACTTAAATTACACTTAATTATCCCCAAGTTGAAACGCTGATTTCACTTGTTCTATAGCAGCTAATGTTGCATCACCCTCCTTTTGTTGCCTTAAGTGACTCATTGGTCCATGCAAAAGCTTTGCAACGATTCCCTTTGACAAACGATCTACTGCTTCTAAATCTTTTGGTGATAAATTAGCCAATTTCTTGGATGCTTTTTGAAATTCTTCTAATCTTAATGTTTCTGCTTTCTCTTGCAATTTGGCGATAGTTGGAATTGCACCTAGTGACTGTTGCCACAATCTATATTTACTCAATTCTTCCTTTAATATATTCTCTGCTTCAACCATTTCACGGCGTCTTTTAGCTGTATTACGTTCTACAACTGCTTTTAAATCATCAACATTGTAACTGTGAACTTGTGGAATAGTACCACAATCTGGATGAACGTTACGAGGCACTGAGATATCAACTAATTGAAGACCACCAGGTCTACTGCGTCCTTTCATCGCCTGTTCTAACTCAGGAGGATTGATGATGGTTGTCTCGGAGGCGGTGGATGGATAGACGATATCACTGTCTTTGATAACATCCCACATAGAATCCATTAGTTTCATTTCTATTTTAACATCAGGAAATTCATTTTGTAATTCAATAATACGTTCTTTAGAACGATTTACTACTGTAATGGTTTTTACCCCCTGAGTTTGCAGATGAACAATCAGCAATCTGGCCATTGCACCAGCACCAATTATACTTATATTTGCACCCTCTAAACCTCTTTCAATATTACAATCTTCCTTGATTTTCATAGCACTAAACTCTGCTGCAGCAGATGAAACTGATACGGCACCTTTACTGATACCAGTTTCACTTCTAACTCTTTTACCAGCAGATACTGCAGTATTCAACATTCTAGCTACAACTTTACCAGATTGACCCGATTCAGGTTCGCCACCTCTTTCATATGATCGTTTCACTTGAGCTAATATTTGTCCTATGAATGAGTAAGTAAGTGTTGTAATCAATGAGTTGAATAAGATTATCAGTTTAAGAAGTACCTTCGCCAATAATTAACGAATCTAATCCAGCTGCTACTTTTAATATATGCCATATAGCATCTTCACCAGATAACATAAATAAATTTTTTCTTAATGTAAGTTGATCTAAAGAAACAAATAAATTAGTAAATTAGTGAATAAGTAAATAAGAATAAGTGAATAACGACCTAATCCAACACCAGCTGGATCTTTTAAACTTGATCGCTTAATTAGAAATTCAATAGCATCCTTCATACATTCATAAGGATTTTGTCCTGCAATATATATTTCAAACCTATTACAAGTGGAAAGTACTGCACATTCAGCAATAGAATTATAATCAGTAAGTTGACTAGCAACATCATTCCATTCAACTTCGGGTATTGCTAATTTTTCTCTAACTTCTACTTTAGCATTATGATGTGACAATCCAATAACAAGCACCTCTAGCGCATCAGGTGTTTTCTTTTTATCTTTTTTAACTGGTTTTACAACAACATCAGATGGTACTTCAGTAGTAGAAGCTACAGCTATTATATTTCCATTACTAGGATAATGATGTATTAATCTATTAAACGACAATGGTCCCACATAGGAATGGACTGTGATAAGCAACACTAAACCGAGAATTTGAAGGAAAAGTATAAATCTTATCATGATCACTACGAGAATAAGTTTCTAGCGAGTAACATAGTGACAAGGCTGTGCAGCAACAAGGACGGTCGGATAGGGTTTGATTTTGAAGTTGAATACATAAAGTGAACGGTAATTTAAAAAATTGTTTGATTGACAATTTTATAATAAACACTATTGTTTGATTGTATTCTCACTGACAGGATAGTTACATATGATGTATTAGTAATTAGTAACCCTAATTAGTAATTAAAATTTAGTGATATATATACAATAAAATTTAACTAACTAACTCAAGCTCTACCTACTTACTGGTAGTGAATCACAGCTCTTGATTCTTTTAATCTACAGGAACTTTTAAAAAAGGATTTTCTGTTGCACCTTGCATGCAAAAAGCATATCTTAGCTCGATGGCACAGGATCCTGAACAGTTTGGTGTCATCTCTCTTTCCTCTCTATATGTGACTGGTTATGCTGCATCATGTGACAATAAAATTTCTTCAACTAGAACTATAAGACGATTAGGATCGATACATATTGAATCTTTGCTTGATTCATTGCGAGGTTGCAATGGTATTCATTTCTTAAAAGACGAAAATGAAAGCAAGTTAGAGTTTGCATATGCCCAAGAGGGTTACATCATGCCATCAATATTAAGAATGATTACTGATTCAGTGCTTCATATAAGTGATATTGATAATATCGGTATTGATGATATTGGAGTTATCGATAAAAATTTTACTATCAATATCGGTTACAATGAGAGTAATTTAAATATAAGTTTGCATCAATTATTCTCTCGGGCACTTATATCCTTGTTGAAAGACTTGTTTAATAATGATCAGTGTAACGATACAATGAATCCGTCTATTGATATTGTAGTACCATCACCTTTATCTATTAAAGGAAAAGATTTTATTGTATCAGCATTAAAAAGTACAGAAAATTCTTTTGAAATAAAAATAAATAATATATACAGTTCAGCCGTTGCTATTGCATCAACATTTCTACTATCAAATGATTCATATAATTTATTATTGCGTAATAATGGACATATTTCTATTGCAGTAGTAGAAATTGGCGAGGAATACACTTCTACTTCTATCATTAGCCTAGATGTAGCTGGCGAAGGGCTGCATCATAAGACCAATATTCATGATGAGGATGACGATGATGTGGTGTTAGAAGAGCATTGGATTAATGAAAATCCAACAAGTAAAATGCCCGCAGTAGTAATTACCAATGAAACATGCAGTGGAATTTGTGATTTCGGTCTGCGAGAAGGAGACGCGTGTATCATGCAATCGTGGTTCCAAGATTTGCTTGATTTGCATTACAATGCAGATATTGGGGATAAGAAGACTGCGGTTGGTAACACGATGAATGGCACAGATTTGTGGTTTACACTAACACCCGAAGTTCAAGGGCGTTGCTTGTGGGCCTTCTTACAATTCCGCAAAGCATTCGGATTTACCACAACTAGCGACGGAGTTGACCATTTCCAATTGTTGTTCAATAGATTACTCAGTTTTATTTATCAAAACGTATCATTTATGCTTCATCCTGCAATCGAAACCAAGCGGAAGCAGACTCACACTATTAGTACACTGACGATATCCGTGTTTCACTCCACATTCAAGTACGCCGTATACACCAGGGGCTACAGGATGCATTACAAACTTAATGGGAACAACAACAAGAGTAATCTAGAGTATGTCTTAAGCAACTCTATTCGCACATCACTTAGTCGTAGGAAATTCGTGACAAGTCAAAAAGGATTTGATGATCAAATAGATGCGATTGTATTGTGGCAGGAATGCGGAGCACCTTCCAGCAATGGCAGCAATGCGGGGTTTGTTATTGGCAGTCAGAGTAGTGACAACTGGTTCATGCATAAGCCAAGTCACCTGGAAGATGATATTATTTTTGATATAATTAAACAAGAATTCAACGACGTTTTGAAGGTAGCTGGAAGTGCGAACAATAAATCACCCAGCAATTCAAGCACCGTCTCCAATGCTTCTGCCAACAGGCGGTACAGCCTAGCAACGACCTCTAGTTTAGCGACACCATCCAAGAATGTATGGACTGATGTCGCGTCAACCTTGTCGTCACAATCACCCATCCCAGATAATATACGATTTGATGTAAGATGGAAAGTGTTGGATCCTTATTCACATGCAAGTAGTAACGCAACGGACTCCATCACGCCTTGGTTATGCTGCGATAACAGTAGCTTACTTCATGGCCTTATTTCCTTGAAGAAGTACAGTCACACTAGTGTGACTACTGAGACCACCAGTACACCTGCACAGCCTATCCGAATTTATCAATGTTTAGCTGAAAATATAGGAGTGTATATAAGTGATGGCTTCGGCAACTTCGCTGAGTTGACTATCCGAGACATAGCTTGGATATACGGTACTGGCGAGACGTATTTGAGTACCCAAAAGCCAACCATCCACGCGTTGAAAGGTGGCGCATCTTTTAGTTTTGTTTATGAACTCGATCAAAGTATCGACTTAATATGTGACGATGTTGTACACTGGACGTTTCGACCATCTGCGCTGACTGCATCAAGCCAATACCACCTAGTTTGTTTCCAAGGCACCAGTATTAACATCACAGAAGCTTGCAACATCGAGGTTATTTTCTCCACACCATTGTCGTTCTTAACAACGGCCACGACGAAACCAGCTAAATTTGATTTACAAATCACTTCCTCGAATGGAATGGTAGCTTTGGCCTTGAATCACGAAGGAATCCAACAAAATCAAGGAAAAAATAAGAAAAAAGCAAGTTGGACTTTGTTTCAACTCGTTACAATGCTACTCATCGTGGTCCTCGCGTGGCTGCTGCAGTCCTACATAGATACTCATGTAATCGACTGGATGAGATAATATATTTGTCTATTATTGTATATGTTAACTATATTACAAGTGAACAAAGTTACCTTCTTGTTGCTATACCTCTACTTCTATCTACCTTCTATCTATACTTAGTATATTGGGTCGAGGGATCTGACACGTACACACACGTCACCCAATAAATATCACGAAAACGAAACCAGCTAGCCTTATAATTAAATATTTCCTTGGTTTTTAATAAAAATTTTAACTCCGCAGTACCATCTGCTGAAGGATAGACTTCAACCTCTGCAAAATCAATAGAACGAGGAAGAAATGGATGAATAGCTTTATACACTGACTCCTTAAACGAGAATCTTAATAAAATATCTTCTTCTATTGGTATATTTGGTAATTTTCCTAAGGTTGCGCGTTCATTATCAGTAAGTATTCGACGTTGTAAAGTTGTTGCGGCTTTGTTATTACAACGTTCAATATCTACACCTACTCTACCTTTATCATCAATTGCTGCTACACCAACAGCATAGTAGTCTTTATGAGATATTGAACCAGTTAAATGCATCGGTAGAATAGGTGCACCCCATGAGTCGCGCATAATAGGAGCTAATTCAGAAACTTGTAAAATATCAAATGCTCTTCGAAGTGCTATTCTACCACCAATAAATTTATTTAATCTTGCATCATTACTTTTTTCTTTAATTTTACCAAACTCTATTTCTTCAGGTAAAATGTGATTATAAATTTGTGTATTTAATTGAAATGAATTAAATTGAAATTCTTCAGGAGTTGGTGATTGAATAATAACACATTGAGCACCACATAAATTTCTTGTATTTAATGTTTGATACGCATCTATCAAGTTGTTATTGGACACTACATTTTCATGATCGGTATCTAACGACGAGTCATCGAAATTACTCGAGTAAAATCTTTCAAAATGCATTTTTTTCATAATTCTTTTGTTACTACTTGATAATAAAGTAGAACTGCGTCGTGTGAGCATTGAAGACACAAATATTGAAGTAATAGAAAACATCATGCATATACTAAAATCTAGCCACACTAAGTGCATCACCAACACATATAAGAGATTGCCTCTTCCAGCAATACTTTGGAGCCAATATTTTGAACAGGGATGTGATGCTCGACATAGTCGGCGATGCCCGCCGGGCTCGTCCTTCGAGTGGTGTGAAAATTAAATATTAATTAACTAAAGCAAGAGGAAGTGGTGTTGACGGCATCGATAATGCAAAGTTTGGCATTTATTAGCTTTTACTATATTGGAGTTCGAAAGTATTTAAAAAAAATTAAAAAATGCGGAACTTTTTAAAAAAAACAACAAGGAAAAGAAAACAGAAAGAATGAAGAAAGAATGAACCGTAAAAAGTATAAAGAAGTAAAAGCAAAAATCAACAGGGAGGACTCCCTAGACTACATTTCATCTGATTCAGATTCCGAAACAGATTTTCCATTAGAGGAGAAACATCAAAAGGATGAATGGTTACCACCTGTATATTGCCCACTTGCTAAATTTGGTAAACCAGTCAAGTTACCACGCGATGAAAATCCTGTTGTTTATATAGATATTCATGCAGCAGGTTGCTTGCTTACAACTCAGTAGTTAACTCACTCACTCACTATTTAACTCACTCAATCATTTAGGAGGAAGAAAATTATTAAATGGTGATATAACTAGACAACGAACGATAGGTCGCTTACATTTTGAGTTGCGCCAAGATTTAGTACCTGTAACATGCCGTAACTTCTTATTTTTGATTCTCGGATCAAGAGGTAGGATACTTTTCCTTGCCATTGACTCATTCTATCACCTAAGGTTTCTCTTACTTACTTACTCACTTGAAGGTTTCAATCCTGATGACGGCATTACTTATCATTATAAAGGCAGTAGAATACATCGCATATTACGTGGTCAATTTTTTCAGTCAGGCGATTTATTAGATCAGAAAGGATTGTGTTCTAGATCGGTTATGAATAATGGTGGGTTATTCAAGGATGAAAATTTTGTATTAAGGTTACTCACTCATCATCATCCTATTTATTCACTTACTAACGCACTTATAGGCATGCTGGACCTGGTTGTATAAGTATGTGTAATCGAGGTGCAGACACGAATGGTTCACTATTTCAAGTATGCTTCTCTAATAATCCTGATTTAGATAATGTTCATGTGGTATTTGGATGTTTAGGTGAGACATTTACTACCAATTTCTTAACATTCCCACACTCACTATCTCAACTTACAGCTCATAAAGATGATTTTAAAATATTAGAAAAGATAAGTTCATATAGTAGTGAATCCGGATTACCAACCGAGCACTTATACATAGGAGATTGTGGTCTAGCATATCCAGATCCTCAGACACATTTTAAAAAGTTAGAAAAATTAGCAGAAAAAAACAAGAAACGGAATTAAAGAATATATATTTATGTACATATGTAAGCTAAATTGACAAAATACTGCGACAATATGTACAGTTGATTCTACAAGATTAATCAATTCATCAGATGGTTTATTGACTGCTTTACTATTGACTCTATCTAGCGACCAAATACTTTCCATTTGAAATCAGGAAAAGTAGCGTATATCATGAAGGCCAGATTACCTACAAATGCAACTAGAGTCAAAAACAGCAACAAGTTATGAATGAATCCTCCTAAAATACAAATAAACGATCAGTAAAGAAGTCATATGATAAAGATGCAGTAGGCTGGGTGGAAGGGGGGCGAATGGATGCGAAATTTTACCTTTTATTATTCTTTCATTGCTTGTTTCTTCGACATTCTCCACTTTATCGTTTACTCCTGCAGTGTCTGTTAATGCTACCAAATTTTCATCAGCATAGACAGCAGCAACACTAAGCAGATAGATAAGTAATAACAACCGCGACCTGTTGGATGATGCGGTGGTCATAGTTCTTTTTATATTCTATTTATTTTTTTTTTACAACAAAAATACGAAATTGCCTTATTAGTTCCGGCTGAACCGACTTCTCGGGGGAATTAAAGCGTCATACATATATATATGTTAGGCCATCTACAAATCCTCACTGATAAAATATTTCTACGCTGTAGCACGCGATATACCATTTATTCCTCTACTTGTTGAATTAACCTAATCCCTAAGGACCGAGTGAACAATCACTGCACTCCGGCACTGCGACTTGAAATTTTTTTAAAAGGCGTAGGTTCATGGAACAATTGTATGATCTCGCGTCTCTAACAAAAGCCATATGCACTACACCATTAGCACTAAAATATTTACACCAAATCATTGACGATGAAATTGTAGGAATAAACGGTTTTAATGATGGAGAATTTTCATTGCGTGATTTATTGTGCCATCGCTCAGGTCTACCTGCTTGGCTTCCTTATCGAACTGACTTGTCCTTACACGAACAAATTGTCACTTGTAAGGTGTTCGGGCAGCATGCATTGCTAACAAAGGGTGTTAAAGGTACTACTTTGTATTCTGATATATCTTTTCGTTTCGTAAAAGATTTACTAGAAAATAAGACTATGAGATCTTACGAGGACTTAGCCGTTGAACAAACTGGATTATACCATTATCCTTGGTTGAATATAGGTCCGAATCAAATATTGCCCATTTTACAACCAAATGCGATTGATGAGATAGCATGGAAAATATATTATGAAAATAGTGGAAGTAATCCAGTACCAGATAGATCCCAAGAATTACCTCACGATATTAATACAAGAGCGGGGATGAAAGGACACGCAGGTTTATGCGGTTCGGCCAATATGGTGAAAAGTACTTTAAAAAAATGGGTTGATGAAGGATATATGATTCAACAGGCAGTACCTTACTCAACTACCGAAAAAGGACAAGTTTGGGGGCTTGGATTGTGGGTCCAACATTATGACGTGGCTAATGGATTCTACGACTTACTCCACTCGATTCCTATAAATACTGCCGAAGATACCGTTGTGCATATAATTGAAAGCAATGATAGCAGTATTATTGACGATACAATAGAGAATATCGTCGACGTCGACATCGATAGCTCGATACACTCAGACTGGTGGAGTCATTCTGGTTTCACAGGTTACTTGACTGATTCACTTACTTACTTACTTACTCACTTACTCACTTACTCACTTACTTACTTCCACTCATTTGAACTTATTCTTTAGGCCCAATTATATTTGTTAGACCAAAAGATAGAATGGTAATTTGTGTATTATGCAACCGTTTAGATACTGAAAATAAATTACTTGACAATAATAAGCGGAAGCTGCGCATTCTGAAGTTGTTGAAACTATATATAAATAAAAATTTTGTGTAGCAAAAGTAACGCTGTCAAATCATACATGCGATATGCATCCACGATGATCGACTTTTTGGCGTTGATGGTGGTGTATCAGAGAGTAACTGTGTCTACTACTATCAACATCAAGAAATCGTTAATCGTGGATGCAAGTGATAAGAGGGGTACTGACGGCGTTGTTTATTTATTATTAATACAATTTAATTATAATCATTTTGTTGTTATTTGTGTTTAAGCTGTGCATTTTAAACAGAATTTTATGCTGATTCAGGTACGTCATGGTGAGTTGGATTGTGGACATGTTCATGGTGGATAAAATCAACTGGTGCATGATGTTCTATTTTTACATCAGGTAAATGAAATGTTCCTTTAACTTTTTGGAATCGTTTCATTACAAAATGTGGTCTCTCTTGCTTCTCTTTAGCAGCCATTCTAGCTTTAATAACACCATCTGATGCATTGGTGGTTCTTGGTTTAGGTAATTTTCCTTTTTTAGTTACTGTACTAACATCTGGATAATCAGCATCTTCTGTACTAAAATTAGTGAACTTGGCACCTAATATATCACCAAATTTCTCTTCAGCATACACTGTTTTACGACCAAATGGTCCTTCAAATCTATGATCATTTCCTTGTTTTGTTGCATCTGCTGCTGATAATGTTTCCTTACGACGAATATTTGGATGTTCCATAGCATATCGTCTTATCGCTTTAGCAGTAACACAACCTTTTGATATAGCTAAAATATTACTAAATACTATCAATTTATTACTCTCTTTACCCGCCGAAGGATCTGATGTTACCCAATTTGATATTATGTCACCCGCACCTTCAGCACCTTGTATATTTGGTTTGCCATAAGAGAAATTATTTTCAGGTAAATCATACACTGAAGTACGAACACAACCAACGCGATCCTTGATCAGCGTACGCCTTATCGGAATGTGTAACTCCTTTGGCATTTTTTTCTTTTTACTATAATTTTTTTTTGCTGAAAAAACTGTTTGGGATAGGGTTGGGTTGTCGCTAAAATTTTAATGATATAAAAAATCACTCACTGCCAGTTATTATATATCTTCCTGCTATATCTCTATACCTTTCTTTTGTCTTGTTCGGCAACAATTAACTTAATACCACAACAGTAGTGGTTCCGGTACCAGTACCCGCTTTAGTAAGCGGGTACGAACTTGCAGTTCGTGTTCCAAGACAAGTACGTGAGTGCAGTAATTGACAGAGTGAGTGATATAGTAAACTGAGTAAGTACGTTAAAGCAGAAAAAGAAGTAAGTTAAGGGCAAATGAGTGATACTGATAAGAAAGAAGTAAATAGTATTTTGAACTGTTGTCGAAATGGTAATGCAGATTATTTACGTATCCTGTTAAATTCAATGAATATTAATGAACTGGAACAAAATTACTTTTATGATAATACTGCTATGTATATAGCAATTGATCATGGCTACGAAAATATCGTCCGTTTACTTATTAAATATGGCTTTGATATAAATCAATTGGATTTCAATAATTTTTCCCCCTTACATCGAGCTATCTACACTCGTACAAAACAAAATTTAAGCATTATCCAACAATTACTTACTGCTGGTGCAAATGCAAATTTGAAAGGTGAAAATGATGCAACTCTATTACATTACACATGCTGGAATGGGTATTATGAAGTTTGTAAACTATTAATACGCGCAGGTGCAATGGTGAATGCAAAGGATTATTTTGGATATACTCCAATACACATGGCTATTGCCAAAAGAAACAAAGATATTGCCAGATTGCTTATTAATGCAGGCGCAGATGTCAATGTTACAGACCAAATTGGTTCATCATTGTTGCATCAGGCTATTGAGACAAAGAATATTGAAATATTTAAAATGATACTATCAGCTGGTAAGACAAGTTTTTGTTACTGACTCAATTAATCATTCACTTTCTTACAGTTTGCCTGACTCACGTATGTGCTTAATTACTTCTTACTCACTTACTTGCTACTATTATAGGAGCTAATGTAAACGTTACTGACAGATATGGCGAGACACCGCTTCATTTAGCAGTTGAAAAGAATAATAATGACATTATTAAGTTGCTTATTGATGCAGGAGCTGATGAGAATATTCGTAATATGTATGGTCGTACGCCATTTGGCAAGGGTAAGGCCACTAATAATTCTAAAAATTATTCGAACAAATTAGCCAGAGGAATAACAACTATAGCTAGCCGTTAGGCACAATTTTACGATCTGAGCGATCGGCAAAGGTCATAAACACACTTATTGAAACTTTTTATTGTAATTTAATTAATCATATGTGCAAGCTAATGAACTACCGCAGTGATGAACTACCGCAGTAATGAACTACCGCAGTGATGAACTACCCGCAGTAAGTAATGACTACCGCAGTAATGAACTACCGATGAATTGTGCTCTCCTCTCATCGTTGCAAAGCCACATCAACGTTGGAATGCCGAGTCACTTCTTCGTGTAATCTATAGTATAAACACTCTATAGCTCGTCTGACGCGTGGAAGACCCGGCACCGGACTTATCACCAAAACACATCCAAATACCAAAAAAGAATGCAGGTAAGCTTGTTCGTCGTTGTGGCTGTTCTTCTGGCCACTACCTTTGCGGTAGATCGATCGAAGTTTCGTACCTGCAAAGATACAGGATTTTGCAGAAAATATCGTTTTACTGGTGATACATCAATAAGACCAGGATATTTTATAGATAATCTTAATATTAATGAGCATAATGAAGTAGAAGGAAAGGTATGGAGTAGCACAGATGGAAACACAAACGAATCGTTATTGCTAAAGGTATCTTTAGTTAATAATGGATTATTTCGTTTGAAAATAACCGAAAATAATAAAATTCGGTGGCAACCTTTTGATTTATTACAAGAAAATGCATTAACACCTATGAAAGTTTCATTAGTAACATCCGACAGTCCACATATACCATTAAAGGTGAAACAAGAAAATACAGGAAACAATTTCGTCGGTATTATTAATGAAGAGGATCCTTCAAATATATTAATAATTTATTTTAAACCGTTAAAATTTGAGTTATATCATAACAATATCCTTCAAATTGTTGCAAATGACCGCTCCCTTATGCATTATGATAAGAAATTAGACAATTTACAATTATCTGATCACCATCGTAGTGAAAACACCGTAGATAAACATAATGGTAAAGAAATAGTTGATTATGGTGAGGATGGTTTAGCTATATACTCTGATGGTACTCGTGAAGAGAAAAGTAGCGATAGTCACAACCACGACAATCACAGCAAAGGCGAATCATTTGGTGGCCACACAGATAGTATGCCTCACGGTCCTATGTCAGTTGGAATGGATTTTTCATTTCCATTTGCTCAAAATATTTATGGGATCCCAGAACATACTTCACCTCTATCATTACCCACAACATCCGTGTCTAGCGCTGGATTACAGAGCTACTACGATCAACCATACCGTCTGTACAATCTGGACGTGTTTGAGTATGAGCTGGATAACACAATGGCATTATATGGTAACATCCCATTCATGGTGGGCCATGGTATTGCCAACAATGTTGCCAACACCGCCGCATTATTTTGGTTCAACCCAAGTGAAACTTTCATTGACGTAAGTGACGGAGGTAGTAACCTCGAGCCACATAAAGAGTCTCATTGGATAAGTGAAAGTGGTGAAATTGATTTCTTTCTTATCTCAGGTCCATCACCATCATCAGTATATAAAAAATTTACCAGATTAGTTGGAACTCAGAGCTTACCACCTATGTTTGCACTTGGCTATCACCAATGTAGATGGAACTATAAAGATGAGAAGGATGTTAGCAATGTAGAATACATGTTCGAGAAGCTAGACTACCCAATGGATGTGATATGGTTGGATATTGAACATACTAACGGTAAACGTTACTTCACTTGGGATAAGTTAACATTTCCTACTCCATTAGAAATGCAGGCGAATGTGACCAAACATGGTCGACGTATGGTGACTATAGTAGATCCACACATAAAACGAGATGATGCATATCATATTCACAAGGAAGCAACAAGTAAGGGACTATATGTCAAGACGAAGGACGGCAGTGACTTCGATGGATGGTGCTGGCCCGGCTCATCGTCCTACTTAGATTTCACGAATAGTAAAGTCAGAGATTGGTGGGCAACCCAGTTTCAATTAGATAAATACGTTGGTAGTAGCATGGATTTATTTACTTGGAATGACATGAACGAGCCATCTGTTTTCAACGGTCCTGAGGTTAGTATGCCTAAGGATGTAGTAAGTCTTGAAGGAGTAGAGCACAGAGAATGGCACAATTTGTATGGGATTTACATGCAGAAAGCAACAGCTGATGGGTTAGTAAAACGCTCCCCTAACTATGACTCACCTTCATTACGTCAACGACCATTTGTATTGACTCGTTCATTTTGGGCTGGGTCACAAAAGTATGGCGCAATGTGGACAGGTGATAATAAGGCAGATTGGGGTCACTTAAAGATCGCTTCGCCTATGTTGTTGTCAATTAATATTGGCGGCTTATCATTTGCTGGTGCTGATGTTGGCGGGTTCTTCGGTGAACCATCAGCAGAATTATTCACTCGATGGTATCAAGCTGGATCATTTACACCATTTTTCCGTGGACATGCTCATCATGATACGAAGAGAAGAGAGCCTTGGGTATTCGGCGATCCTTACACGTCAATACTTCGATCAGTTGCCATGGTTAGGTACTCATTACTACCTTATTGGTATACTAAATTCTATGAAGCATCTGTATCTGGACTTCCAGTTATGCGTCCTATGTTTCTAGAGTTTCCTAGCGACGCGGCAACCTTCAAGATGGACGACCAATGGATGATCGGCTCCACGCTCCTCGTCAAACCCGTCACTGATAGTAATGTACATAACATTGACGTTTATTTACCATTAGTTTCTACTTGGTACGACTTGAACTCTCTCCAGCAAGTAGCACAGAGTAGTAGTGGTGTGACGAACGTAGATGCTCCATTAGCGAAGATACCAGTATTCATTCAAGGTGGACACATCTTGCCACGCAAGATGAGATTACGTCGTAGTAGCAAGCTCATGTTTTATGATCCATATACCTTGGTAATAGCTCCTGATGCCAAACACCAAGCAACTGGCACTGTTTACATGGATGACGAGATATCGCATGCACACGAAGCCAATCAAGAGTATGTGTATCGATTGATAGAATACAAGAACAACATCATAAGCTGCAGTAAGCACCCTGAAAGTGGCGATACAACGTATCAACCAATGAATGAGGTGGAGAGAATCGAGATCGCAAATATCGCCACCAAACCATCGCAGATTATGCTGGGCAATGTGGAGTTAGTGTTCTACTATGATAGTGGTAGCAAGGTTTTGACCATCAAGAAGCCCAGCGTGAAGGTTGCGGATGACTGGACCATCAACATTTCGTATTAATAGTTTTGTATTTACAGAATAAGTAGCTAACTAGTACACTGGGATCGTAATATCCTCGTCTTTCAACTCGTCTTGCAGCTTGGCAACCATACGCGCAGTAAGTACGTCGTGTATTTCACTAACATGGCGCGCCTGCAACATGGCTTCATCTAATTTCTTAACTGCATCTTCTGTTTTACCGAAACGAAGTAAACTCTGCGATAAATCAACTTTTGTCATTGCTAAACATGGATCAATAGCAATCGCGCGATCTAAATGGTGCATTACCGAGCTAAATTGGCTCAGCTGCTGGTAAGTGCGAGCTGCGTTGATGTATGGAAATGGATGAGATGGTTCAATCTTTGAAGCCTTTTTAAAAGATTTCAATGCATTGACCATATCTCCAGCTTGCGCTTGTACTTCACCGAGAGAGAGCATAAGATACAAGCTATTCGGGAAGCTATCAACGGCATCCTGCAGTGTGTACAGTGCACGATCCGGCTGTGTTGGGTTCTGTCGGAACAGTGATACACCTAGTAACGCACAAATATTAGCCTGCACTATCTCGATGCTTTTCTCGTATATACTCACTACTTCCGCAGAGCGGTTACTTAATTTAGGTGATGCAAATGGAACAATTTGTGCTGCCAATCGCTTTGCTTTGTATAAATGAGTAGTAGCTGATGCAAAGTCCACCCCATGGATATCTAACTCCGCAAGGTGCAAATGTACGATAGGATCACTGTTGTCACTATCAAGATCTTTAGTCAGTAAGCTTCGCGCCTCTTCTTCCTCGTCCATGTCTACCAGCAAACTCCCTAACTTGATGCGCGTATCATCATTTGCTGGATCTTCTTGTAAACTGGTACGCAGACAAGATACAGCACCAACTGCGTCACCAGAAAGATACGATATAATAGAGCAAATAGAAAGCAATCTAGCTCGTAACTGATGCGACACTTTGTCATCTGCATCGAGTGGCACTTCGGGTACCTCGCTAACATCTGGTTCATCCGCTTCTTCGTCATCATCGCAGCTCTCCCATACGCTTTCCTCATCTTCACCCTTCGTAGAGTCCGAAACCGAGACAATTGTACCAGTTGCATCGAATACTACTCCGGTTATTTGGGTGCTAATTGGTGCAAGCAACAAATTCAAGCACGATACAAACGGTTGACACGTCACTTCATCCGCACGTGGTGTTTCTTCTGCACTTACTGCTTCATTGGTGACATCCAGGGACACGTCACAGACACCCACATCTATCATCGTCGACCCTCCATTTATCTTGCCGACGAGGGTCTCAATGGTATCAGGCGATCGTGATATTGAGATGTCTCTCAGAACTGCTGCAGGAGGCGCAATAGCGCTGTCATCCTTTGCATCATGTACCTCACTGGACCCTTCAACCAAGATTCCATCCAACAGGGAAACCAACCGTCTAAGTAGCCAGTATGCAATCCGATCAAGTGGAAGTTCCTGCGTTACAGCCTCACCATCATCATTACTATCAATAGAGTTCATAAAAGCTGTAGGAGTTGCGGAAACAGATAAATAAAAATTCAAGACATCGTCCTCATCAATTTGATGCATCGCCGCATCACCCGAGTTGTTCTTGATCTTCGTCAAGACCTCGTCGCTGTTGAGCTTCTTGTATATCACATCGTAATTGTCATTTTTCAATGGATCAACAAGCAAAGAGACACATAAAGGCGCATATCCTGCCAAGTAACTCTTTACTAACCAGGTTTTGGGGACAAATTGGAGTTGACTGACCGCTCCATCACTGGACTTCACTCGATCGCCATACACCTCTTTGGCAGACGCTCGACAGCAGAGTCGACAGGCATCTTCTGCTTCCGCGGCCTTGCTGGGATCACTGCAACCACCCAGAAGAAACGATGCCAAGCATTCCTTAGCTGCCTTCTCCAACTCGTCGTTCTTATTACTTATCATTGACAGAATTGCGTACACTTGAGAGGATCGAGGATGATATGCCAGTGCTTTGATGCAATCGCTATATGCTTCCTCTAAACAATCTGTCTGTAAATAATAGTTTGCTCGTAATAGTAACAACTTTACTAATAAGTAAGTTGGCAAGACTTTCACTTGCTTCTGCTTGTACTGCTCCATGCTTTCATCGACCTCAACATCGTCGTCGGTATCTTCCACTGTCTCCTTAGGAAATGCATATTCAATGATTTCAAGGGCGGAATCAAAATCACTTGCTTGTGCGCAACTTTCTGCATCAGCAATTAGCTGGAAAGCGTCGAATAAACTAGCGATGGCGGCTTCGGCGGAGAAGTCTGAGGTTTGTTCGACTTCCGTCTTCATTTGTCTCAATAATTGATAGTAATAAGATAATATTGGATGTGTGCTAGGAGCGAGTCCATATTTTCCACAGCGCAACTCCTCTAACGTGCTCACTTCATTCTCTGTGTGCTGCTTTATTGCTTCTTCAACTTCAACGCTTGTTCCATACAAGTCTAATAAGGCGTAATACTGAAGCACCGGCACAGCATACGCACCAAGAGAACCGTCTTCCTTTTCGTCATAAATTGTCATACTAAGAGTGGAGTATTTTGAGTGAATAAGCGAGGGAACGAATGAATAAATGGTTGCTATTACCTCTCTAAAATTGATTTCAAAATATTGGTGTCATCTAATTTAATCCTATCCTTATGTACAGACAATGAAATTATATCCATCGGGTTTAGTATGTCTAAAGGTATGTTGAACCCGAACTTATCTCGTGTGAATTCATCTATTGGGAGGTGGCTATTGTAGCCAAAATCACCAGCTTTTTTCTGATTTAATAATTTTAATGTTTTAATAACATTTCCTATCAATTTGGCTGCAATAACAGGTCCATCTACAGCTATTTCTTTATCATTACTGGAAGATGATGCATACAGCTGAACGAATTCAGGAGGATTCAATAAATTTTCAACAAATACATTTGTTTCTTTAAAATACTCCATCATTTTCTCGTCATTTTCTAGAACTAAATACTTATGAGTGGTTGCTGTTATAATATCATCCGTAAGAGAGTAAGAGTTGAATATTTTCTTGCTTATAATTTCTTCATATGATCGATAGATATTGTTATAATCATCCAAAATACTCGATGTCTTCTCTGTAAGTAACCAAGTGTCTAAATGACAACCAAATGGCGCCATAATTAATCGTGAAATAACAAGAGCTTCGCTGTAGTATTGCAAAAACTCATTGCGACCAACTGCATCACTTGTAGTGAAGTAAGTGGACATGGATATGTTGCGGTAATGTCCGATGATGCAACACAATTATTGCTGTTCTATTGGTATTTTTACCGAAGGAAGATTGAATGACAAACAAATTTAGCGATAAATTCGAGAGCGGAACCCCTCCATAGTTTCGTCTACGATCACAAGAAGAACATAGATTAAAATTTTATCGTGGTAATGATACCCCAACTGCAGTTGCAGCTCTTTAGACCTTAATCTACTACCATTTTAACGTAACGTTGTGGTTGTCGGTACTCGGATAGTACCGGTCAATTCATACCTTTTTTATTACTAGTCAACTAACAACAACTAGTCAACTACTACCAAGGTATCATGAACATTGCCGAGAGCAAGTCGAACAATGATCGCTCTCAGAGTAACAAGGACTGGTTCAGTTCCAAAGAATTAAAAAAGCTACCTGATAAACCATCAGAACCCATAGATGTAAGTGTTCCAGAGTTTCCACAACCAAAATTAAGTGCAGAACAAGTTGAACGATATAACTCACTAAAGGATGACACTTTAAAGGCATATAACGAACAAAAATGGGATATTGTAGAGAATATATGTGAACAAAGGTTGCAAATAATACCAGATTCATTATCTGCTGGTAAATTTTTAAGTCAAGCGCAATACGAGCTTGGTATTCAATTCATGAAAGAAAAGAGATTTAAATCCGCAGTAGAATCATTAACTAAAGCGTTTCGGTGGAGAGAGAAGGTTTTAGGCGAAGGAAATATGCTCACAATAACATGTTTGAGTGAATTAGCGTTCGCGACAATGGGTCTGGGTAGGTTGCCAGACAGTAAAAAATTGGCAACACGAGCGAAAGCTTTACTTGATGCCACAATATCTGATCAAACATCAGAAGATTATATACTGTTAGAAAAGAAAATCAATAATGTATTAATGTTTCATGTGTAAATTATTTATGAACTATAAGGAACCATTCTTATTTTGCTAATATCGAAGCCGAGTTTATGACAGATTCCAACCGCTTCATTCATTATTTCGTTCTCTTTCTCTTTACTCATGGCATTCGTCAACACTGTCGCGTCATTTAATTTTGTATTGGGCTTTTCTTTAGTCATAATCCATAAGTAATCACGGGAAGGTATCGAAACAATCGTGTAACTATAGTCCTCGCTTACATGAAGTATCAGATAAGATAATCTTGTTGGCAAATTGATCCCTATCACCTTCAAGTCCACCGACCAATGGGAGTTGATAGGGGCGTTGACAACTGTTCCAGTCATTTTCGATTCATTTTCTTTAGTGTCGCCACGATATTTGTATAGAAATGAGACATTAATATTTTTTGTCTTGGGATCCAATTTATAATTCTCAAAGCAATCGTATGCGTTAACCTCAAAAGGAGTAGGGACAGCAGCCAATACATGCCATTGAGTTATATAGCGATCGAGGTCTACATTTATTGATGTTGTAGCAGTTAATGGAGTATTTCTTGCAATTAAATTGGCTTCAATTTGTTCCTTAGATGGTATCCACACGTTTCCCTCGGAGCCTTGGCAATATCGGTCCAAGTTACACATGATTTGGTCTATTTCATACTCACTATTCTTGGTGTAACTACCTTCAGTCATGAATAATCCACTCATATGCTTTGTTTGTGGTGTTCGATCAAGATAAAATGCACCATTTTCAATTTGTTTTTCATCAACAACATGCAGCCAAGCTATACCTTCAGCACCTTCCCAAGGTGTGCGTAATGGCTCCAAGGCCTTTTGCTCGGATTTAGTGTAAGCTGCATCCAATGCCTCAGTGAGAACCCAACCGGGATGACAAGAAACAAATTTAACCTCCGGATATTCTTTAGCCCATCGTTCAGCTAATAAAACCTGACCACGTTTGGCAAAAGCATATGCTAACTGTCCGTCATACTTATGTTTGTTACTAATTGACGCAGCATATTCCCAGGAAGGAAATTTAGTATTATACATGCCTCCACTTGAAACAAATATCATTCTTGAACCTTTGGTGCTCTGTAACAATGGCATTGCTAACTTTCCTAGTAAATATGATCCATATACTAGATGTGTTGCAAAAGTAATTTCGACACCTTCAGTACTGAGTTGTTTATCATTCAACAACACACCAGCATTACACATAAGACCATCTAATCGACGATTCTTATAATTTGTATCTTGATGATTCAAAAATTCATTCCAAGTTTTTCTTACATCAGATTGTAAACTGCAATCGCACAATAATACATGTATATTGTTATTATTCGTTTCTTTTACTATAGTTTCTTTGGCCTTCATTGCACGATCAGGTGAACGACATATCATATATACTGTTGCATTTTTTGTAGCTAAGAATTTGGTAACTTCATAACCAATACCAGCATTTGCACCTGTTATAACATAAACTTTGCCCTCTAGATTAAGCGTTGGGTCTTCAAGTATATCTGGCGAGGAATAAGATTTTCTATGACTGATGTAACCAGTTTGCGTACTATGTGATCTACCATGCAAATAAAACTGTGAAAAGGTTATCCCTTTCGAAATACTACTAAACATGCTACGTAGATATCTGAGAGGCGAGGCAGTAAGTTGTAGAGCTAAACAGATGAACAATAACAATGATAAATTCATGCAAGAATTTAGTTTCTTGAAGTCGCATTTCTCGCTCGATGAGTCACACTTCAGTACCGGCAAATGAATTTTGATTTTGATGACAACTTTTTACTGGCTCATTAGGTAGTTGATTTGAATTCTTTTGCTTCTTGTGCTTCTTGTGCTTCTTGTGCTTCTTAACGTGTTATCTCCTGCCGGGAACTTATCTTGATTCACAACCAGGAACCCGGCCTCTGTAAATTGAATTGTTCCAAACAAGTAAATCAAAGCTGCTCGCTGCTTCCCCGCGGTGTAGCCTCTTGACCTTGAAGGCCTGAAGCAGTAGTTCCCAAAAGAAGTTATTTCTGGTGCAGAAGTTTCAATAGCAGTTAGTAATAGTCGACAGTGTATATAATGCCAGGTAGCAACGATGCTTCTCCATTCTTTCTAGAAACTATAAAAA
>JACCDO012146126.1_pt1 | contig 29800 bp, 24 predicted proteins | sample 7446101 | NCBI WGS metagenome assembly JACCDO01 (sample SAMN15323440, study PRJNA562643) | freshwater metagenome | isolation source: river surface water | place: USA:Blue River Watershed | collected 2017-08-16
ATTGTAATGATTCCTAAGTAACATATATGTTTATATGAAAATAGACTATATAGTCTATTTTCATATAAACATGAACCCTTTATCAATACCAACTGCTACCCCAGGGTAGCAGTCGGACCGACAAAGGTTAATATAGATAATCAGACCGATAAAAGATAAATAAACCGGTATTTGGAAATATGTAAAGAGAATATAAAAGATGTTGTCTAAATTCGTCAATATACCGGTATTTATAGCAAGTTTAGCACTTGGACTATTTTTTGTCTACGTGTATGTCCCCGATTCAAAAACAATCTATGTATATCCTACTCCACAAAATGTGTCTGAAATGCAATACAAAGATATAGTGGGTAATTGTTATCATTATGTAGAACAACAAGTGGATTGTCCATCTGACACACAACTTAGTGTTGTTCCTCCACAGTCATAGACACATAGATGATAATGTCTATATAATAAATAATATGATAAGAGTGTATAATCACATTATTTGTCCTGCGTATAAATGAATTTCAAACGATTATTACATCAACCTTTAGGAAGATTCTTTATATCCGTTTTATTGGGATTAGGTTTAGCCTCCTTATTCAGAAAAGTATGTAATGACCGCAATTGTATTGTATTCAAAGGTCCATCTGTCGACACAATTGAAGGTAAAGTATTTAAACATGGAGATAAATGTTTTACATATAAAGCCGAATCTTCCGAAACTTGTGCCAATGAAAAACGCACAGTTGAAATATCCGAACAAGGAGGTTTAAAAGAAGAAGAATCTAAAGGAATAAAACCATCACAAATACCTGGTGTAAATATTGCTGGAACAGCATAATTTATTTTTTTATCCGCGATAGTATTTTTATCCGCGATAGAATACACAATAAATATATCACTCCGATGAGTATATAATTTAGGATAATTATGACTACACGTATTGCAGATTTACCAGATATTCCTGATTCATCACAAAACGGCGGATATGTCCAAATGAATATGCATCCTAATCCATATGGAAATCAACCACCACAAAATAATATGATGCCACCACCCGAATATATACAAGCTCCACCCAAACTCAACGGACACAATCTTATGTTACCCGACCCAATAAAAGCCGCCGAAATGCAAGCCAATATACCACAAGCACAATTGCCCTCCCGTGATATTCCTATCGATATGGCATCACATATTTATGATGAACAAGTCACACCCAATTATATTCCACCAGTTAAACCGCATAAAAAAGATTATATTGCGTCCTCCGAGGATGAAGAAGAGATACAACGTGATACTAAACGAAAACGCGAACGTCGTGTGAGATTTGCGGATGATATGTATGTGTCATTGCAGCGTCCAATCATAGTGGCGTTATTGTTTTTCTTATTTAGCACGCCATTTTTCAATAGTGTATTAGCTCGATATGGAACCATTCTATTTTTATTTAATGGTGAAGGTAATATAACTACTTGGGGAATTACATTTAAAAGTGTATTGTTTGGTGCGTTGGTATATGGGCTTGATATTGCTATTTCTACAGTTATGGAAATATAAAATATATCAGTTTGGCATACCATTTGATATATATTGAGTTATCAATATATGTCTCAATCAAAATATGTGTCAATTATTGAATCTATTTATTTTTACGTGAAAAGAATGAAATAGTAGGAAGTTTAGAACGTCTATTTATTTTGCGAGTTCCTCTACCTTTTATTTTTTTAATCGGTTTTTTATCTTTTGTGTCATCTTTTTCTTCTTCTTCATCTTCGATTTCTTCTTCATCTTTATCCTCTTCGACATCTTCGTCATCTTCTTCATCTTTATCCTCGTCAACATCTTCTTCGATATCTTCGTCTTTATCCTCTTCAATATTGCTGAACTCATCATCGGAGACATCTTCCGTTTTACTTTTGGAAGGAGGGGCAGTTTTGTCATTTTCTTCATGTTTTTTATCTAATTCGATGCCGGGGGTTTCTTCGATTTCTTCATCAGAATCAGAATCGGAAATAGAATCTTCGATGGATGCTTCTTTAGATTTACTTTTGGATGCGTCTTTGACACGAATAGTTTGAACACCACGTTTTCGGAATATGCGTCTATTTGTGTCAGGATTATATTTTAAAAACCATTCATTATATTCTTTGGTTCCAACTTTGTTTTTGAGTTTTTCATACATTTTATCACGACGTTTTTTAATTACATCCAATGTTTCCGGTGTGCCGTAACATTCCATAGTAAAACGTTTTAGCATACCTTTATTTTCTAAACGATTACGTTTCATGACATCAAATAAAAAGTCGGCAATACAAATAATTCGGGTTTTATCAAAGTATGGTTTATCAGTATAAATGAATGCCAAATAAAAACTCAACAATGTGTCAATAGTAGCAATACGAATCGGCTTTTTATCAATATACACAGTATTATAATTATGACAAGTTAATGGTTTATAAATATAGGCAACAGTTGTTGTCCCCACAATAACTTCAATATGTGTCGGCAATATCTCATTCATACTTCCATGCTTCACCAAACGAATATCTGACACACCCGAACTCTTAAGTGCTTTACGAAGAGTTTTCGCAGTCCGCTCAATATTATTCGACAATACATCAAAATCCGGCACTTTACGAACAATCTTTTGTTTATCGGGTGGCATATATTTGGAATAAATCGCCGCAGCATATCCCCCGAAAAATACCACATCTTCCTCTAATAATGTGTCACGAACAGTATAATATAAATCCTCCGACTTATCGGTCTCATTCCCATTTCTCTGAAAATTCAACTTATTACACTTCTTATTACTCTTAGCCAATATCGGATAATGCTTATTTAACAAATTCAAACGTGTCAATACTTTCTCCCATCGCGATGTGTCACCTTTCGGTCTGGATAACTCCAAATACATAGACATACGCAAATAATTTGGAGGAGCATATCGAATACGATTGCGAATAATTACCTCCTTCGAAATTGCCGCAAATACTGTGGGATGCATCTGTGTAATATCCGCAATCGCCACGTAATCCACAAATACCTTATATGTGCCGTGATGGACGCCGGATTTGGCTTCTACATTCACGTAGCCGAGGATATAAAAAGTATTTGCCAAGGTCTTGGCATCCTCCAATGCATTGGGTGAGAAGAAATCGTAGTCGGGTATTTCTTTGGTTAGGTCATAGAATTGGTCTTGTGGTGGTAGAATATTATTGATGGCGGTTCCACCGTAGCAGATGAGTTTATTTTTGGCGATAAAGCTTTCGACAATACCAATCATGTTTCTCACAGCGGGTGTGTTGACTAAATTTTCGGCGGTTTCATTGTCGGCTTCCATGATAGCTTGGCGCATCATAGCGAGTTCACATTCTTCGTAAGACATATCTTTTGAACAGATTTCATCTGATTTTTCAGGGGTATCATCATTATTATTTTGTTGAGACTTCCGCGGCATATATGTATTACTATGTAATATATTAAGACATATTTATTGTGTTGATGGGATTATAAGATGGACACATATGATATGTATGTATCTATAGTAAATAATGGATTATTTGAGATAATGCAATACTGTATTTAGTGGAACAAATGGTGATTTTTTGTCATTAAATAGTTTATTATATTTTGCTAAATTGCCATCGAGAATATAATTGCGACATGGAATTGTTTGTATTTTATGTGACACAATAAAATCATATGTGTCCGGATTTGATGTGTCACTTATAGATGGATATACAATATACATCATCTTTGCATTTGTAGTTAAATCCGTCCCATCCGATGTAACAAACAATGGCGAATTCGGCGTTTTATTAACAGCTTCATAACTATTGAATGAACGCCAACTGTGACCACCGGTTTTAATATTTACGAATCTATGCAATATACTTCGAACATTTGTTGGCACATCATTTGCATCAAATGAAGTAGTATAATTGCGCAATATATTATCTATATCCATTGACACAACGAATTTACCCATAATTGCAGAAAGTGGCGTATCTTTGGTTACAGGAATGGCTGTGTCATTTTCTACATGTAAATTTTTGGAAGTTAAAATACCGCCATTATCTTTTATTGGTCGAACCAAATTATATATTTTAGTAATAATATCAGTCTTTATATCTCGTTGAGTAATACGGAAATTCAATATAAATGGATATTTGGTATAATTCGTTTTAAGAGAAGGTCCAGATATTTGTTTTGCTGCAGTAGTAAACGGAATTTTCAATTCCGTATTCCGCTTCTCGATTCGTGCTTGTGCACGTGTGTCCAATTGAAATGCAAAACTATTAATATAACTTAATACTTCCGTTAATTTTAGTGATAAATCCGCAGTTGGACTATCTCTATCTTTAGAATATCCTACATATAATGTGCCATTTTCACCAGTTGCGGCTTCAAATACATGTAAATCAATGAAACGATAACCTAAACCTATTACATTAGCTAATGCATCTAATGTTACTTTATTTCCATCATAGGCACTATTATATGAGGCTTTTATAGCAAATTCTCTTAATGGCAAATTTAAATAATTGGATAAATCAGTAACTGGAGTTGCACCCGGTGTAGTTGATTTATGTAAATTGGTAGTGTCAGTTGAATCCGTATTATCATCTAACTGTTTGTTTGCTGCCGCAATCTCACTTTCATCGGTATCTTCTGCAGTAGGATATTCATGTTCAATTGTAGTGGCGGGAGTAAGTCCTTCTAATGGGTATGTGATAGATGATAGAAATGAGTATGTTAAAAATATCACGGAGAGTATGATTAATAAAGTAAGTAATATATTTAATCGTAGTAGTTTCATTTATATTTATATGTTTCAAAATGATTATATAATGTTTATACGGATATTATTCTATATCGGTCTGGCGATAAAGTCGCCGAACATTTCAAAACGAGATGCATAGCATATCACGTATCGACGAATACCAATCGCAAATATAGATGACTTATTAGTGGATGTAATCGGACACATAAAGATTAGTCTTTGACGGTCCAACCCTTTTAGGGTCGGCCGTTCCTTTGATTTTGCAAATGCAAAATCAGAGTCAAAGAGAGATGGATGATGACTCATCTGTTTATAAGCAGATGAAGCGATATCCATTAGAAAAGATGGTTATACTTCACCAAAAATATTTTGACACATAAGTAATATAATTATATGTATCTATTTCATAAACATATAACCAAAATATAAGATGGCGGGAGGATTACTAAATATCGCCGCAATTGGAAGTGCGAATGTAATTTTAACTGGAAATCCAACAAAAACATTCTTCAAAGTTGTATATTCAAAATATACTAACTTCGGATTACAAAAATTCCGTATTGATTATGACGGACTCCGCGATTTACGGTTAACTGAACCATCTACTTTCTCTTTCAAAATTCCACGACATGCTGACCTATTAATGGACACATATATTGTTATCCGTTTACCCGATATTTGGAGTCCTATTTATCATCCATGCACGAAAACCAATGACAAATGGGTTCCATATGAATTTCGATGGATTCGCGACTTAGGGACACATATAATTAAAGAGGTTACGATTACATGTGGTGGAATGACACTACAAAAATACTCTGGTGAATATTTAGCTGCTATGGTTGACCGTGATTTTTCAACTGAAAAGAAAGAATTATTCAATGAAATGACAGGAAACACTAAAGAATTCTACGACTTTTCCAATAGTTATGGCCGCCTAAATAGTTACCCCTCCGCATATTATGTGGATGATACGACACAAGCAGAACCATCATTTAGAAGTCGCAATATTTATATCCCAATTAACACATGGTTTACATTGGATAGTCGATGCGCATTCCCGCTCATAGCGCTACAATATGCACAACTCCAAGTCAATGTGACTATCCGACCTATACAAGAAATGTTCCAAGTCCGTGATGTATTCGACTTCGCCAATAATTATCCATATGTTCAACCCGATTTCAACCAAGAACAATTCCAAGTATACCGTTTTTTGCAATCACCGCCTTCAGTCATGTTGGATGCAGATAAATATGCAATAAAGATGTTGACTTGGAATGCGGATATTCATTTGTTGTCAACGTATTGTTTTTTATCGGATGAGGAGAGGTCATTATTTGCGATGGAGGACCAGGTATATTTAGTAAAAGATGTATATGAGTATTCATTTGAGAATATATCCGGGACGAAAAAAGTGAGTTTATCCTCCAATGGCATGGTATCGAGTTGGATGTGGTATTTCCAGCGAAATGATGTGAATATGCGGAATGAGTGGAGTAATTATACAAACTGGCCGTATTCATCCGTTCCGTATGACATCAACTTAGCCCCGGATTCAAAAGTAGATGTGACAGATGAAAATACCGGTGTTACAACAAAAATATTTGGGCCATTGACACATCCCAATGGTGTAAATACAGGATTGTATACTACGGGGCCATTTAATGCAGGAAATCGCAAAGAAATTATGCAAAACATGGCGATTGTATTAGGGGGTGATTATCGGGAAAATATGTTAGAAGCCGGTGTATTTAATTTTGTCGAAAAATATGTCCGAACAAAAGGATATGCTCGTCCAGGATTATATTGTTATAATTTCTGTTTGAATACTGACCCTACTGAATACCAGCCATCGGGTGCTATGAATTTAACTCGATTTAATACTATTGAAATGGAATTTACGACTATATTGCCGACATTGGATGCTACTAATTCCGTATTTAGAATATTATGTGATGATAACGGACAAACAGTTGGTATATCTAAACAAAATTGGCAATTGTATGAATACACATTTAACTTGCGAATTTTTGAAGAAAGATATAATGTTTTATCATTTGTTGGTGGACAATGTGGAATGTTATATGCGCGATAGAGAATAAGTCTATATAATATTCATGTATTGTATAGAATCAATTATTTACCATTTATTTGTGTCAAATGGGAAAAAAAAGCATATGGAAAAGAAAAAACTTTGAAAACAATAGCATCCCTCAAAACACAACTCATATCGAGTCTTTTAGGAACACAACCCCCGCCGAAGACTTGAGACCCGCATATAATTATAAAAATATACCTACATTCGAAGGCTTTAAATCTGATGATGATTATGAAGATAAAAATGCAGATTCTCCAGGAGGGGATGTGTTGGATATTGTGCCGGATGCTTCGGGAGGTGTAGGTGTAACGGCAGCGGGTGAACCGACTGTGAAGAAACATGTTGTGGGTGGTTGGACAGAATATACAGAAGTGCATGATGAGACGAATACAAAGGACACAACCGGTAATAATGGTGTGTCAACTGAAAGTAAGACGAAAGGTGAAAGTAATACCAAAGGTGAAAGTAAGACTAAAGGTGAAAGTAAGACTAAAACGGAAGAAATAGGTATGATTAAATTAAAAGCGATTTATGGGTTTAAAGAAGTGAATATTCCTGTTCCATTTTTAAAACCGGCATTTCGTAATGCATTAGAAAGATTATTAAATCGAATCATTGATGATTTGAATAAGATGATGACACCTATTATGCAAATGGTAGAAAATACTAAAAATGGTAAGAAAGACATAAAAACGGTTATTAACGGAATAGGTGGCACAATATCATTTATGATGTATCTTGTATTTTTATTGCCGAATTTCTTGACATACATGTCGGAGTTTATAGGTATTCTATACGCAGGAACAATTGTCTCCATCTTTAATTCAGATATGAAAAATGACACATATGCTAAAACAATCAATGAATGCGTTAATATATTTGGAAACTTCGGAAATTTATTAATGGCATTTATTGCTGTATTTAATATATGGTATGTATTTTCATATAGGTCAACATTTACTAATTACGAAGAAAAATTAAAAAATACAAGTAGACTGCTATATTCTATTTGTCGGCATGGATTAGCTCCATTCTTTTTAATATCCTATATATTTTCCCTTAAATTTGACGCAGAATCCAAATTTGCATTAAAACTAACCAAATATTGGTGGGAATATCGTTCTATCATGTTTATCTATTTATTTACGAGTATTGCCGGCGCATTTCTATTTATAGGAAGTGAAGGCGGTAATCTGGCCGGAACACAAAATCTATTCAGTAATCTAATGAATGGAAAACTCAATAAAGATGTATTAATGGGAACAATTTTGGGGCCTATTCTAATGGTGTCACTTTATTCATGGTTTACTACTGAATGTATGTATAATTTTTCAATGTATAGTATGGCAGGTGTGGTCGGAGCAATTACTGGTATTGTTCTGGCAATATTTAATCTTATATTTACAATGATGACATTTCCATTAGGAACTGCATTGACCATTATGTATATTACATATACTATGTATCTGTCAATGATAGTTGAAACCAGCGGAAATATAGTAAATATGTTTAAAATCATGATGGTAGATTTAAGTTCCAGTGTTCCTATACCGGAAACATCTGAAACTACCTTTCAAAAAATATGGCGAATTCTACAAAATAATGTTGTTTCTATCATATTATTAACAACTGTAATCAGCTTCTTTTCATTCATATTATCACAAACAACCAATAAATTTACCAAAGAAATAAAAGTTCCTGTATCATTAATCAACTCAATTCTACTTGTTTTTTCAGTATGGTTATTCGGAGGTCAAGAAATATTCATGAAATTTTGGAACCTATCTGACACATAATATATCAGTCCACCGATTTTATCAGTCTGACAATAAATTTGTCAAACGGATATATATTTTTGCCCAACATCTATGTAGCCGTTTTGGCCCAACATCTATGTAGACGGTTTCGTAAGTTCAGCAACTATATTTCGCAATCGTTCGATTTCTGACTGTTGTTGTTGCAAGATATCAACAACTTGTTGTGGGGTTAAATGGACTTGTTCGCCATTTGCTTGTGTCAATGTAATAATTGGATTATTGGGTTGGTGTTTCTCGATCATCTCTTTACGTTTAGCATCCAATATTTTAGTTTGTTCCATAACATCCGGTTTCATTTCTGGCGCACCTTCAAGATAGTTAGTAAGTGCAATATCAATATCTTCCATGAAGAATTTTTTAATCGTTGGTTCTTTAATAAAATCCTCAACTGTTTTGGAAGATTCTTTAATAAATTGAGGATTCATGTTTTCTAATAATTTCTTTTTATCAAATGTATTATGATTATGTGAAAACACCAAAATTGTTTTCATTGGGTCCAACTGAATAAATGGTATTGTATAGTTTTTCAAAAATGCTTTCTCCTCCGCCAATGCAGCATGGTCCTCATATCGGGTATCATCCAATAAACGCGATTTAAACGCAAATGTTGCCGCAGTAGCATGATTAGGACCATATGGACCCAACTGATACATCTTATTAATATGCTTAAAATACAAATACATCTCACTTGAACCCGCACACAAAACCGTCTTATCCGACATCAAACGTTCCACAGCATGCTCAACTCGTTCCGGTGGGTAATAATCGTCATCATCCATATACACAATAATACTACCTTTTGCATGCGTATGCATGTAGTTGCGTTTTTGGCCAAGTGACATTTTCTTTTCAATGCGGAAATATTTGATTTGTGGGATATTCGCGGTCTTAACTAAATCATTAATGGGGTCGGTTCCATCATCTACAATAATCCATTCCATGCGGTCATGTGGATATGTTTGATGTCGGAAGCATTCAAACATGCTTTCGATAAATGGCCGGCGATTGAATGTTGGGGTGCATATACTAACTAATGGTTTATATGGTTTACGTGGTCCAGTTGATTGATGTTTTTTAGGTGGCATATAAAAGAATGGGGAGTTTATGGTAGTTATGAGTTATATTTATTATATAATTATTAAATTGCATAATAAACCATGCAGACCATATAAAGGAAAATATGGGTCCACAAATACATAGTGCTCTGGTGGAATGCAGTTGTTTTGATATACATATAAAAATTACAAATCATCGTCTTCTTCCATATCCAAAATTTCATATTCATCTTCTAATGCGGAAGCGGTGGAATCGCGTTTTACATTTTTGTCTAAATAACGATAAACTCGTCGAATATCTAATTTTGTGATATTTGTGTCAACAAATAGTTTTTCTACAATGGCAAGTTTGTCTGTTTTATTACTAAAGTCTTGCCCAAAAAAGATACGTAGTTCTTGAAAAAATGAAATCATATCTTTGCGGTCCATGTCTAATTCTTGTCCTAAAGCATATACGAACAACATATTGTTATATTCCGTTGAATATTTAGTCAATACTTTTGTAAATCGAATATCATTTATTTTAGGAAGATGGTATTTATCCGCTAAATCATGAAACAGTTTATTATTCCAAAATGTTTTAATAAGAGAACTCAATTCATTAAATATCCATATCTGATTCTGAAATGTAATTCGATCAATGTAATCTGCAAAACAAATATTATCTAACACCTTCAAATAAAAAGGAACGGACACCTCCCGCGGTAAATGCTGTATTGCATCTATCACATTCTCGTGCCACAATAATGCAACTGTAGTTCGGTCAGTTTCATTCATAAATGTATTATGCTCATTAATTGACACACGATGTTGAAACAAATTCCGAACAATACTCTTAGAATCATCATTGTATGATTTCATATGAAAAATCGTCCGGATATTATCCGATGTCAAGATTTCCGGTTTTTTAGTATACATCTCATGAATAAATGCTAATTTACGTAGGTCATTTTGTATATATTCCAAAATGTCCGGCATGGCATTAATATTGGGCATGAGTTCTCGCACAATAGTCGTGATTTGTGTGTCAGTTGGTGCGAGAATTTCGAATACATGGCATACTTTCATTAGTTCTTTGATTTTTTTGTCAACGAAATAATTACCGATACAAATAATTGGGTTCATAGTGACACTTTCGGTTTTTTGTTTTTTGGTTCGTTTTTGTCGAATGAGTTTAATGAGTGATGTGATACCGCCCTTATCTCCACTATTCATACCGTCAATTTCATCCATGACAATGGCGATGCGTTTTTTTTCGCGTTTCATCATGTTTAATACATTCACTCTTGACACATTATTACTGGTGATTGTGTCAATCAATGATTTATTGCGAACATCACCAGCATCATATTTAACCACATCAAAGTTTAGAGCTTTTAATAATTGAATTATAAATTGGGTTTTACCAGAACCAGGAGAACCATAAATATAAATTCCTTTTTTAAATTGAATATCATTTACTTTTGTGTCAAATTCCGATAAAATATTGTGTATATCATTTGCAATTGTATTGCGGTCCAAAATATTATTTATATTCAATTTATCCATTTTATATTACCCATACGGTTTATTTATACCGATTTTGACACAACAATTATATATTATCAGTATTCGATCCAGCAATTTATTGCCGGAACGAATGGAGACTCTCTCTCAATATCAATTCATTATTGTGGACACAATCCAACCGATAAAGGATAATGGATATCGGTTCATCTGCTACCCCGGGGTAGCAGATGAGTCATCATCCATCTCTCTTTGACTCTGATTTTGCACATGCAAAATCAGAGGAACGGCCGACCCTAAAAGGGTCGGACCGTCAAAGAATAAAATATCATTTATTTACGAAATGCACTAAAATCCGTTGTTACTGGGATATACTCCGAACTTCCATTATCCGGCAATGCACCAAAATATGAATACGGGTCTGACCCCGCTAACTTAGGCGCAGTTGAATATATACCATATCGCGGATTCTGCACATTCGCTGACCCTTCCGCACCATCATCCACATCTTCCATCGCCGGACCAGGTGCCAAATAACTACCGACTAATTCCGGTGATATTGACGGACCCATATTCTCCACCGGTTTAACATGTGAACCATATGCAATATCTCTAACTCCACCTACAGCATCATAGGTAACATCGCGGATTCCACCGACCGCATCATATGCCACATTTCTAACACCGCCTACAGCATCGTAGGTAGTATCTTTAATTAAACCAATGGTTCCAGTAGCAGTGTTGGACACACCGCCCACGGCATCATATGCGACATTGCGAATTCCACCTACAGCATCATTTACTGTGCCTCTAATACCAGAGCCGGTTTCTTCCATGAGGGTTTTGACACCGCTTCCAGTATTCGTGACAACTTCTTTTAATCCGCTGGATGCATTAGTTACCATATCTTTGATTCCGCCACCGGTATTTTCAAGAATGCTTTTCAAGTTAGATTCAGTAGTGGTAAGTAAGTCTCGAATTCCACTTCCAGTGTCACGTATCATACTAACTAATTCATTTGATGCTGCGGCTGTCGCGGCCGTTTGTGTATCAGTTTGGGGAGAATTGGGTTGGAATGTGTCCGTATTTATGGTTCCATTACTGGCAGCTGGTGCAGTTCCAGTGTTGGTAGAAGTTGCAGTTCCAGTGTTCGTAGAAGTAGAAGTAGAAGCCGGAGCTAACGTGCCACTTCCTCCATTTCCACCACAATTGGTGCAAACACCGCCTGTGCCGCCATTTCCATTACGACAATATGGGCATTGTGGACACACTGGTGGGACAAATTGGGATTTCAACATATATTGCGAATTTTTGGCGGCATCTAATTTACCGCTGGAAACGGAATTCCAATATTCAGCCCACTTATAATAATCCGACAATGGATTTTGTGAATTGGTATTGCCAGTAACATTCAAACCATGTCCTTGGTATGAGCTGGTAACATCCGACTTCTCATCATCATCATCATCGAAGTTAAATGTATTGGACACAATGTTTACAATTGGATTTGTTGACACACCACCACTCATCACCAATTTAGTAGTTCCATCATCACGAGTTCCATTTGCAAAGAAACGAACTGCATTGATGAGATTGTAATTATTTGAATTGGTTTCTTTGTTAAATACTGCAATTACCGTCATTTTTCCATTACCAACATATACTAATTGCATTTCAGAACCAACTTGTGTCGACCATGCACATAATCCAACATCAGCTATAATATCGGTAGTAGGAGAATATTTAGTATTTTTATCACTAACACTTGGAACATAATGTGGTTCAGGAATTCCACAAGTCTTTTGTGCAATACGTTCATACACATTAATGCCTCGGTCCAAATAAGTAATTATACTACCATTTTCCGGGTCAAATGCAATACGGTCACAGATTTGGTATAGTTTACGAGTAGAAGAATATAGAGGTGCTACAATCATTTGATTATCCTTAGAATTCGTGACATATTTACTGGTATTAATATCCATATAGGTAAGTAATGGCATAAACTGAAGAGTGAATGGGGAAGAATCAGACACATAATGCACACCTACTAATCCATTGGGCGACATGGAATTATTAAATGAGATTAAGTATGTTTCTTTATCCCATGGAATACAGAAGATTTGACAGCTTGAATCTGTAACAATATCATATGATGTATAACTTGACACAATACGAATATCATTTCCAATAATCTTATTGGTTATTGTAGTAGAATCGAAAGTATAATCTGACACTTTTAATTGATTACCTCCAGACCTACCATATACAGCTTTAATTCCAGTAATCGTTGTGGATGATTGTGATGTCATGTCATCCATGCTTTCAGTGGAACCAGCAGGCCCCAAATATGATGTTGGACTAAGTGTTCCTGACACATCATTTATAGTAGATGTTGCGTATGACACATCGAATGACACATCGAGTAAATTACCAGTATTTTTTTCAATGCATATTGTGTCATATACTTGGTCAATATTATCACCTAATTTTGTCACAGTATAATCGGATGAACTGGGTGATATATTATCAAGTCCTTCGTGAAATTTGTGTGAGTCTTGAAATTTCTTACAGCCGTTACATTCCCATGGAGCTGGAGGAAATGCCATGTAAATAAATACACACACAGCAATTACTAAACATATTGTCAACACCGTTTTTATTGTAATTTTCATAGGTATTGCGAATAAACAATTAATGATATACCATATATAACGAAAAATATACCGTTGTTAGTTCGTATTATATATTGGATATACCCTGTCAAATATGTATACCCTGTAAATTTTATACCCTGTCAAATATGTATACCCATGTATTAATGGATATCGGTTCATCTGCTTATAAGCAGATGAGTCGTCATCCATCTCTCTTTGACTCTGATTTTGCAGATGCAAAATCAGAGGAACGATCGACCCTAAAAGGGTCGGACCGTCAAAGATTAATCATTGTGTCATATAAAATTGAAATTATTTGTTATTGTTGACACATATAACATACATTTATTACACGATTATTAGTATACCATCGTTGCATACAAACCGTTGCTACGCTTACAAACCGTTGACAATTATTTATAAACAGTTGTCGACATATATTCACACTAAATAAATATAAACAGCAGTTATTACAGTCTTAACAACTACAATTGAAAATATGCCTAATCCTCCTTTACAAATCAGTTATTCAAATGAATATCCAGTAGAAATTGGGATTGATGAAGCCGGAAGAGGACCCATGTTCGGACGTTTATATGTCGCTGCAGTAGTTTTGCCTAAAGAACAAAGCCAATTCGCACATCATATGATGAAGGATAGCAAAAAATTCCACAGTGAAACTAAAATTCAAGAAGTTGCGGAATACATTAAACAACACAGTATTGCATGGTCAGTAAACTATATTGAAGCCGATATGATTGACCATATTAATATTCGTCAATCAGTATTCCGTGGAATGCATGACTGTTGTAAAAATATCATTGACCGCGGCATATCTGTCTTTCCCGGTTGTAATCATACAATGTATTATGACCACACTAATACTTTATTGTTAGTCGATGGTAATGATTTCATGCCATACCGCCGTTTCGATGAAGAGACGGAACAATTGGTTGAATTTCCATTTGTCACAATCGAAGGTGGTGATAATAAATATACGGCCATCGCGGCAGCATCCATTTTGGCTAAAGTTGCTCGTGATAATTACATCAAATCCATTTGTGAATCATACCCCGTATTAAATGAAAGATACGGATTATTGAAAAACAAAGGATATGGCACTAAACTACATATGGATGCTATACGCGAATATGGTATTTCCGAATGGCACCGCCGTTCATTTGGACTATGTGGAAAAGTTGCACTAAATCCTGTTTCCGACAGTTCTGACACACGTTATTATACTCCTAATTGATCGTTTATCGGTTCGACTGCGTCCCGAAGGAGCAGTTGGTATTAGTGAATGGTTATATATAATTGTGTCAACGACATAGAGATTGTGTCAACACCGTGTAATATAAATGGGAGTTTTCCTTCGAATTCGGAACATTTGGTATTCGATTTCGGATTTGGATGACACACGCCGTTCATCTTCGACTTCGTCTTCCATCCCATTTTTTTTATCTCTTATATAATCTAATAGTTCAGGAACTGACACATCCCCGGGAATATTTTGATAGACCATTGTAATATGAAATTTAGAACATCGCGACATCAATTCCATAAATAAATCGCGACCACCAATAATAAATATTTGGCGTTTAATTCGAAAAGAAATTTGATGAATTAATGTGTCTAAATTCTCCAAAGTGGAATAATAAACTGGCGATGTTTCATTTGTAGTTGATGGATGAATTATTTTAGGTGTCCGTGTAATTACAACATGTATCCTATTTGGAAGAATCCGTGGTAAACTTTCAAATGTTTTTCGACCCATTACGATTATTCCACCAATTGTCATTTTCTTGAAATATTCTAAATCTTCAGGTATATGCCACGGTATTGTCCCATTGTGTCCAATCACCCCGGCGGGTGTCATTGCAACAATTAATTCATATATTTGTCGCATATGTAGACGGAGACTATGTAAATTTATAATTTAAATATAAATTTACACTTTATATTACTTTGTATGTCTTCCATTTATCATTTGGCTAACAACTTATTGTTCGGCGGGCACACTTGAACCGTCAAAGATTATCCATTATACATATTTTTGTGTCGAGAAACACTTTCTTTTACCATCCGTTGACTTCCGGGGCAAATAATCGGGGTGCTTTTAATAGGTGAACCCAACTTCGATTTTATAGTATTCTTGTATTCAGTAACACCATATGACAATGCATTTGACACATCATGTCCCAAATTCGGTTCAAAATAACTCATACCATTCGTCGTAACTGTGTCATATTTTTCTCGCAAAGTTCGCGCACTGGATGACACACCACCTTGTGTCGCAAAACGCTTATTATTAGGTTTATATTGAACCGTCTTATACATAGTAAATACATGATGTTGTTTATTAGACAAAATAGCATATGCCGTATTTCTAATATTCGGGCAAGTTTCACCTTCATCTGACACAGGAAAAGACAACGGATATTGGTTATCATCTAAATTCAACCAGGGAAGAATATTAGGGTAATATCCGGGGACAAATCCGACCACATCTGACATATTATTTTCTGCAATATAAAGACTTGCAACACTGGGGCTTGTGTCAGAATTCGATGGAATAAACCAAGTCAATTCTTCTGACAAATTGTCCGGTGCACTATATCGCGGAGCTGGATAAAACTGTGTCGAAATAGGTAGACTCTGCAACTCAATTTTGTCGTAATATTCGTTATATACCAAATTCATGGTATATATCTTTATTCCAGACCAATTATCCACTATATAATGCCCATTCTTGGCCATTCCCTGATGTAATGCCTGGTTTAGTTCTTCAATCGTGTAGTATCCAGTTGGAATATTAATATAGTTAATCAAAACATTGTTGTTTCCATTATTGATAAACATTTTTGAAGCAATCCAAACGTAACCGAAGAAATTATTGTTATTATCATTGGGGATGAATGCTTTAGGACAAGATAATGTGCCGCCGGGATAATAATTGACAGTGGGTTTAACTGCTCCGGGGAGAACAAGGGTGTTCTCTCCAGTTCGAATATAATGATATGAGTTTTGTTCAAATGTCTTATTTCGGGTTGCTAAATACTGGCGGGTATCTGAACAATAAATAAGCGGATTATTTGTTTTAGTTGTGTCATAACGTGGTTTATTCATGCCCGAACTACGAACACGCCGTTTAGCATTTTCTTCTCTGCAAACAGCGGGGTCGACACAAACATTTGTGTCATACATACTTTTAGGAATTGTCATATCGATAGTGGATGTGATACCAACATTGCATCTATTTTGAGTAGTGACCGTGGTTCCATTGGGTCGGTCAAATTCATCTATTTTAATGGAAATACGGGCATTATGTGGGGCATAATTCGTTTCTGGTTGTGTCAATTTTTCTTTGCGATAATGTTTAATCGGTCGAGAACGCATGAATTCGACAGTGGATTCTGTAGATGGAAGATTCGTGTTTTTCTTTATTGCAGTAGTAATTTGGTTTAATGTTTGACCTTTCCATGGTAAATATGGAATTGGATTCATATTTAATCGTGCAGACATATTAGATAATTATGAATAATATAATATAATACTATAAGATTATTTGAAAATGAAACTAAACTTACCACAAGAGTTTACGAACCCATTTTTATGGATTGTTATTGTTTGTGTCGGAATATTACTATGGTTATATGTTAATCAATCCAAACTTCGCGAATGGACCCAATACTATAATAAACAAATGAATACAGAATTCGAAGGATTCCAAACCACATATACATTTTTCCCCAACAAATCCATGCAAAATATCAATTTCAATGTATCACCTCAACAACTAAAACTTGAAAGCATAGAACTACTCAGATTCTTTAAAAAACGTAAGGGTCTCATACAACCATCTTCAGCCACTAAAAATAACTTACTCAATAATATTCCCAAAATATCTCCCGCAGCAGCTCGCCCACAAGTGCCACAAATCGATTTCGACGCTTTAAAATCCAGTATTAAAATCGATGATTCTTTTACTACAATGCATGGAGGTGATGAACCATTTACCCCCGGAGAATTGCAGGAGTCGTTTAGCACCGGAACTATCCAAGAACCGTTAACAAGTTCGGATGATTACGGGGATGTTGATATAAATACCATTGAGTTATACCAGTATTACACTATTTTAAAACAGAAGGAAGATGACACAATTGATAAAACATTTTCACGGTTGTTCGATATTGGTGTATGGCGCGAATATGCAGATAAGCCAGAATCATTATATTCGGAGTTTGTAACTGCTATAGGCCCGTATAACTATGCATATAGTTTGGTTAAATACATGTTTATTCAAAAGCGAACTGACAAATCATTTTCGAAGAATCAGCTTGCGAAATATGTGTTTGACCTTACGAAAAAATATAGTTATAGTTCGGCTAAATTGGCGGAAATTAAAGATATGTTTATTAAAATAATTAAGCCGACATTCACATTTTCTCAATTATTTGCAGAATTTAAAAATAATAATGACACATATTTGACTAAACCGGATGCATTATTTTTCATAAATACTGCAATTGATACTATCAAAGCTGATTCAATTGAAGACCTTAACCGTTCACCAACACAAAGTGTTTATGTATTTAAAGATGACACAGATGATTATAATAATAAAATACTCAATTATGATTGTTTACGTTTCGCTAACACATTATTTGTTATAGGAACCATATATAAACTTGCAAGTGAACAATTCACTAACTTTGCTATGACAAAAGACACATTTTTCAATAATTATTCCATCTTCTTAACTAAAAACACAAACAAAAAACTTGTCGGATTCTATAAATTCGTATCCGACCCCAAAACACCTCATATTATTATTCCCACTGAAAAATAATCTATATCGCCATATATCCCATTTCGCCACATTAGATTTTGATTCTTACCGAACTTTATTTGTAAATATTATTTTGCATATTTGTAGGCCAAATAATATATTGGCCCGGCAACTTTGTTGCCGGGCATGTAGAGAATAACACATATATATTACAACACCGTATCATATTGTATAATTTTATATGTAATTCCTACAGTGGTTGCCGTTTCCCACACTCCCGAAATTTTGAGTATGTAATCTGCTCGAATTCGCTGATGTGGATTAGTCATAGCGATGATATTAGATTCTTCGCGATGAATTTTTACAGTCCCATTTAGTAGGTTAGTTTTCAATGTAAATGAGCTATTTTTATTGATTTCATTTAATATTTTATATGTATGTATAATATGTTCTTCTAATTGACACATCATTTCAATACATTTAATATTGGTTGTGTTGGATAAATCAACTTGTAATGTATATTTATTTGTTTGTGGAAAACTGGAAAACAACGGATAATATACATATAATCCATTTAATGTAACATATTCGTTTGAATATACAATCTTGGAAAATGTGCCGCCAGCCATAATCATATTACGTTTTTTATCCGTAAAATGGATATACTCCGGCATTATATTCATATAATCAATTACCACATTCATTTTTTATTTTTATATTTTGCAAACTATTCACTATTATACACTATTATTTCCACATATTTATATACATTTGTATAATTTATACATTTGTATGTCGAAATGTGAGGTAATAAAATCACCAGAAAAATATAGATTATGATAAAACCATTTTCATTTTCATAGATTGAGATTTGGGATTTTGGTTATACTTAATATATGGATAATTTCCGAATCTCAAATCATGTAATTCTCTTTTGGACACATTTTCTTCTATTCCAGTCATAAAATTACTAACATCAATCATATTTGTGTCATTATTATACGAATATTTTACATCTGTTATACTATTAATACCTTCCTGCGTATTCTTCTTAAACCGGGTATATTCATCTATATTAATGTGTCGCAATAATCCATCATTCTTATGATGTATCTTAACATTCTTATCATTCTTATTATATCCAATAAACTTAACAAACTCCGTTCGGTCAATATTCAATCCAGCACGTTTAGCTCGGTCTAATAACATATTATCCTCAAATCCCCATGCCCAGAAATTCGGATAACCATTAATCTTCTCAAAATCCTCACCATTAAATGACACAATACCACCTAACACATGCTCAAAACCATAAAAATGCTTTACCGTGCCTTTTCTCGTCGGATAATATAGAGTGTGTCCATTTATAGGGTAATTATCTACATCATTGAAGACAAAAGTAATGCGTTTATAATCATTCGGGTATTTATCCCGCATAGCCATAAATCCAATATTCCGTATAGCTCCCCGATTAAATGCACGTGTGTCACACTGATGCACAAAATATATCTCATATTGATGTGTCGGAATATTGTGTAATACCTTTGCCATCTCCGTTTTAAACTCTTTCATTTCTACTTCGCGGTCTCTATACGGAATAATAAATATAACCGTAGGAACTGTAGTTGGTTTATTAACCTCCGGCTGAACCTCCGGCTGAACCTCCGGTTCTTCGACCACAGATTCTTCAACTACAGGTTGAACCTCCACAGATTCTTCCACAACCGACTGAACTTCCGGTTCTTCGACCACAGGTTGAACCTCCGGTTCTTGAGGTGATGGTTGAACTTCCGGTTCTTCGACAACAGGTTGAACTTCTGGTTCTTGGGGCGATGGTTGAACTTCCGGTTCTTCGACAACAGGTTGAACTTCTGGTTCTTGGGGCGATGGTTGAACTTCTGGTTCTTGAATGGACACAACAGGAATATCACTATGTTGTGGATGAGTTATATGTGAGTCTTCTTGTTCCGGATAGATTGTGTCAAATGATATATTTTGGTCTGAGTCTGACACATATTCTACGACAGATACGTTCTGTTCATCTATACTGGTTTCATCTTCTAAATCTATTTCAGTTTCTTCTAAGTGAGTTTCAAGTAATGTTGTGTCAATAGTATCCATATTTGAATTGTATATATAATTCAAATATATTGTGTCAATTATATTTGTATATAATCTATATCAGTCCGGCAACAAAGTTGCCGGACCTTTCGACTAAATATCTGACACATACAAATAAAAAATAATATATATACTATGCTTTCAAGTATATATACTATATTACCTACTGAATATCAAAGTATATGTATGTGTATGCATATGTAATGAAGAATACAATGCGAATATAAAATAAATCATTATTTTCCCACCAATAAGCACGCAGGGACCAATTTGTCTTTCATGGCATCCATTTTTTTGTAACACTTGTTAATGGTTACTTCACTGACTCCACACACAACATTTATGTCATGTTTAGAGATGGCAAGGCTGCAAATCTGACTGATTAAATATACAATTCCCGCTGCAACAGATTGAGGGGTATTATCAGTAATCAATTGGTTTTGTTCCAACTTGTTTGCCACGAATTTAGCCAACATAGTATGTTCAGCTGGAACATTCAATTTGGTGCAATAACGCTCAATGAATTGACTTGGTGTAGTCGTGCATAGAGAACTACGCATAGCTGTATCTACACCACGGTCAATGTTGTTTAAGATGGTCATTGCAATGGAACACCCATTGGTTGCGGCAGTTTTGTCGAGTTTGAAAATATCGGCAATTTCATGAGATGTGCGGGGGCAACCATTTAGACGACATGATATATAAATCGATGCGGATTTGATGCCGTCGCGATTTACACCACGAAAGATTTGTTGTTCGGAAATATCTTTGTAAATAATCATTGCTTCATCGATGAATATTTTAGGAATTCCTGAATTTTGGGCCATCACGGTGATGAATTGGAATACATCATACAGTGATTTTTCCTTATGTGGCATAGACATCCAACTTGCCCAACGCCCTACACGTTTCATCTCCAATGAAGATTTAGATGTGCATAAAACTTTGCATCCATAAGAGGATTCGACTAAAAGAGGATTAATTGGATTTCCACAACGGGTTGGGTCATTCGTATTTTTATCGTCCGCACCGAAGAAACGCCATTCTGGGGAATAATCAAGCGTATCCATACACATCCACCCACAATGGGGGTTTGTGCAAGTAGGGAATCCTTCTTCCATAATCATCATAACCGCGTTACAATTTTTACACAAATCTTGTTCGGGAGTGCTAACGGGAGCAGTGATGGACACATTAGTCAATTGGGGGTCGACTGTTTCAATGATAGGTTGTTTTCCCATTTCTGGGGCAAACATGGCCCATAACTTGGCTTTTTCTCCTTCAGTAATAGCAACTGGACGACGTTTTTTCGTTTTTTCACCCGAAGTATGTTTTACACGTTGATTTGCTAAGTGCATTGTGTCAATGTTTATACAAAGTAGGTTTAGACAGATACAGTTTGAGGTAAATAGATACTATATCTATATTGTCTAATCTTCATTTCAATTTTGCGAAATAAACGTGAAAACTATTTCAGATGATTGTATAAAGAGAACATACATATGAACCCAAAAACAACATTTAAACCACCATCATTTAAACCACCATCATTTATAGGTTCACTTACAGAAGCTGCAACATCAGCAGCTTCAGCAGCTACAGATGCAGCTAAACATACTATGGCTGATAAAATATATACACTTCAGACACAAGCTACAGAGGCAGCTAATGATGCTATAAATAAGACAATATATAATGATTCAAATGCACTTCAGTCACACGTTACCAGTGAAGCTAATAATGTTATGGATAATGCTTCAAATGCACTTCAGTCACACGTTACCAGTGAAGCTAATAATGTTATGGATAATGCTTCAACTGCACTTCAGTCACACGTTACCAGTGAAGCTAAAAATGCTATGAATAATACAATAAATAATGCTTCAAATGCACTTCAGTCACACGTTACCGATGGATTATCTGGTATCAACTCTACTGCAACAGATGCGGCTAAAAAATTTATGCATGGTATTCCAAATACAACGGATGCTACTATAGCAAATGCAAAAAAAATAGCGGAAGGTTTAATGCCCAAAAATATGCCGTCTATGTCTTCATTCAAACCGCCTACTAATCCAAACGCTGCTCTTGCATCAGTTGCTACAAAAGTAGTACCTGTTGTATTAGACGTAGTAGATAAACTGGTGTCTTCACCTCAATTTATTAAAACTCAGACAACAGATATACGACCAGAGACCGAACAAAATACGGGAATAATTATGAATGATGTAAAAACCAAAATAAAAGTAGATGACATTGCAATATGTATCAATAATTATTTGCCAGAATATATGATTCTTGATAAAGACAATAAATTAAAATACAAACAGTTACAAGATGTGTTATATATCATACAAACTATGCTAATTACTGCTGTAACAAATGAACAAAAAAAAGAATTATTTATGGAAATTCTCAAGAAAAAATACAACGCAATATCCACACCCAATACTTCCACCCAAAAAATAACCGGAGGAGAAAATACTGCAACCAAACGTGACTATAATTATGTAATTAATTATGTGAAAATCTACTCAAAAAATGTTTACTTTCAAGAAGCGCAAAATACCATTATTTATCCTATTTTAGATGCAATTAAACAGAATATAGAGAGTTCTGAATTTAAGGTGGATGGAGTTATACAACAGGTTAAGATGAATTGTTTTGAGATTGTGAAATCTCAGTTAACAATACTATATACTGAATTAATCGATAAATTAGATGATAACGGAATTCATCGTCTTCACACATTATTGAACACATCCGATGAGGATACAACCATACCAACTACACAAGAATTGACACCTACTGCCACTGAACCCCCACCGCCTACACAAGGTGGAGTAGGTGATAATATACAAAATGGCGGCGGTTCTTATGAACAAGGCGGAGCACAACCATATGAGCCAATTTTGGAGTTAAAATATACTGAACATTATGATGCATATACATCTGCAATGAAAATTCTTGACACATTTATTACTATGACAAAGGAAGCTGTCCAAACAGATACGTTTAACAAAAATTTTACACAATATATTCAAGATTGTATTATTTCAGTATATCGAATAGAGAATACGCAAGATATGAAAGAGAGTTTAGAAATATTATCTAACACATTTGTTGAGATTTCAAAGAATGCATATGATTTTATGAATATGTCTAATAAATTTACTATTTTGTATTCTCTTATTGACACAAATACAATTATACAGAATGCATTAATACAATCTATTAATACCAATATAATTCATGGTAATTTTGGAGGATGGCAATTAATGATGGGGTTAACTTCATATTCATCACAACTAACTGACACATATTCCGCATTTTTAAAACATGTTCAACAAAGTAAAAGTGAAATTGACACAACCACAATTAAAACTACATTAAATAAACCAAAAGATATACAAATTGAAATTAAGCCATGTAAACAATCCGATTCTATCACACCTAAAATTTATAAATTATTAATGGATTTAATTAAATTTCCTAAATCCGAATGGCAACCTGTTATTAATTCAAATGTATTAAATACAATTGAATTCGGAATTAAAGAATATATCAAAAAAGATTTGATTTTAGATTCAACAAATTCAATCATCAAAAATCTTGCAGCACAAATCGCAACGCAATATTTAAATATATATTCTGACCACAAAAATGAACACTACACAGATATAGCGCCAAATAATCCAAATGTGTTAGAAAATAAGTTCCGCGACAGTTTATATTCTATATTTTCAGATAATGATGTGATGGATAAATTTAATTCGGTGTTAATGCATTTCAGTGATTGGGTAATGAATAGTCCTACATTCAAACAGATGAATCCAGATGTTACTATACGCTCAAGAGTTATCTTATTTGGAGCCATGCATAATTTAAGAAATTATTTGGAATTAGCTACGAATAAGGATACCAACCGAGTTAGAATTGAATATAGTTATAATGAACATATAGTTCCGGATTCCTCTATATATACTGGATTTGACACAGAGATTGATAATCACGAATTAAAAACATATTTAATTGCTGCATATAGAAATGCGATTGAACACATTAATTCTAATATTAAAGCAAACGAGATAAAGAATCTCAATAAAATGGCTGAACAAGGTGCCGTTGATGCGGAAGAAGAACCTATGCGTGGGAATAAAACAACAGGAGGCGGAAGAAAAGGAAAAGGTAAACCCCCGAGTGGTTTCACCCCAGTTGTTGGTAATAACACATCATCTGTGCCTACTGAATCAACCTCTGAACAAAAATCTCAGGTAAATAATGTGTTAATAGTTATTCCAGATGATGAATTACCATTATATAATCAAGAGTGTAATGATCCTCCAGATACTGAAAGGGCAAATCAACTTGTAAACTCAATTGGTTATGAACCAGTAGATAAATATATACCACCTGATAATAAACATATACATCTTGATACTGAAGAAGATGAAGAAGATGATGATATAGCGGTTACGGATAAATTGGTTACACCACCATCAACAACACCAGCAATTGACACATCAACAACAGTTGGACTACCAAATCCATGTAATAATGACCAAACACATAATGTAGGTGGAAAATTATGTTTTTTCAATGCATCATTTCAGGTATTATTTCAAATTCCAGAATTAAATATTAAAGTTATTCCAGTAGCAACTGTAGATGGAAAACCTAACCCTTGTGAAATAGTAAGTGAATGGAAAAACTTATATGAAAATTGGGAAACTATTAAAACCAAACAACAAAATGACTCTACTAAAATACAAACATTAGATACAAGTGTGTTTATTGATAAATTTAGAAAGTATGTTGAAGAAAAAAAACCAGGAGATGTTTTATCTATAAAAGATAGGAACAATGATGTAAATGATTTTATAGAATATTTATTTAAAATATTTGAAGAATGTTTAAAACCATTGAATACAGACTATATGTTTAATCTTTTATATTCAAAGACAATTAAAGACGTCGATATTTTAATTTGGCTGTTAGCGATTAACACTACAATTAATAATACTATATACAATTCTATAAATGAATATATAAACCTTGTATGTAATCTACCCAGCACTACCAATCCACCAGAAAAATGTTTAAAATCATTACCTACTATTATTTTTATGCGACTTCCGCATTATTTCAGCTCAGATACAAAAGATTTAAAACCATTTACGTTTGAAAATAATTGTGAAATTAACTTATCTCAATATGTTATTGATGCGGACCCAAATGCACATAAATATAGATTGTTTGGAGTTATAAACTATATGGGTGATGGACAACATGGCCATTATACTGCATATATCAGAAAAAATATTGAGGAAAATGAATGGGTTAAGTGTGATGATAAGACGATAACAAATATCAATGAAAGTGAAATAAAATCTAATAAAGATGCATATATTTTGGTGTGGAGGAGAATAGAAAGAAAAATAACATGAACTAAACAACAATATATTGTGTCAAATACTTCAATAAAATATCGGCCTATATTGTAAATAAACTATCATCATGACCAGTATTCAAAATTACGTATATGGAACAAATACAAATAATTCTGCAATTCACGGCGGTATTTCTTTCGCAAATTTAGCACCTGTTATTACAACTACTGCATTTAGCGGTGGAAGTGTGAATGACCGTTTCAAACACATGATTGTTCCGATTGGTTTAGTTATTGATGAAAAAGACACATATAATACTGGTGGTGGCAATATTAAACACTCCGAAATTAACCCATTAAATATTGATGTCTTGCCTGAAAAAGAATATAATAGTCTATTAACACAAATGGATTCATCCAATTTCCGTAAAAATAAAAATATTGGTGGAAAACTTACATATAAACAATCAAAACAATCATCTACACAAAATAGAAATAAAACACGTCGTTCCAATAAATAAAAATATACAATACATCTATTATTGTATATTTTTGATAACATCGCCAGGCCGACAAACGCGAATATGTGTCAGAGCGAATATGTGTCAGAATTTAATATTCGGACCATGCTGACCCATTAAATGCATTAATGCGCAATATTTTATCACCGTTTTCCTTCCAATATTTGACCTTCATATCAATCGCTTCTTCTTCTTCTGTTTTAGGAATAGTGCTACCATCAGAGGATGCCATTTCTTTTAATCGGTTAATATCACTTTCAGTCGGTTTCGGTTTCATACCATAACAATTGACACCAAAACGTGCATATGGATTATCCACATAACCACCATTCACCCCCGGACGACCACATTTATTTTTACCTAATTTGGTCTTCTGCAATTTATCCCATGTAGCTTTTTGTGTCGGAAAAAATATCATCTGACCTTCCGACCATCCATAATTACACCATTCCGCACCATCCTTATACGCAGTCTCCACCTCATCATATGTTGCTAAACGCGAACCATATGCACTACATATAGTTTGGGCATCTTCATATGTATACATATTGTCAGCTACGTTGAATACTTCTTCCTTGGGTGGTGAAGGTTCATTTTCATCATGAGCGGTTTGTTGAGGTGGGGGTGTAGGATGCCACCATTCGTTGAAAATATCGAAAAGGTTAATGCGTAATACGTATTTGAAGAATTGGACAATGAGAATGAGTGTCATAGTTACCCACATTCCGGATTCGAGAATGGACACACTGCCGGGTTTAGTGGCGGAATCCATCGGTATGCCGATTAAGTAAATGGATGCATATAGTATGGAAATGAAAATGACAGTAAAAAATATGGATTGGGGTTGATTAATATAAGTTGCATAACCGCCTACATATGTGTTAACCCATTGTTTACGGTCATCATCTGTTCTGTATGTATACCACATGATTATGGTTATTAATAAGGAAAACAATATGAATGCATCAAATGCACGTGTTATAGTCAACATTTGATTTGTAGTTGGGTCAGGCGAACTGAAAATATTAACAATGGTATAGATTAATAAATATACGGCTAAACCCCAACAAATCAGTATAACATTTGATTGTTTAAATAAATCTAATACTCCGCTAATGTCATTAGTTGACACACTTGCAATTGTAGTAGTTTTAACATCTCCAGTATTTGTGTCATTAAAATTCATTTTTAAGGAGATAGGGGACAATGTTTTCTGTCGAACTGATGCAGGAGATAAGTTTACGCCGGGGGTATTCGAAATCGTTGAACTGGGGGTATGTTGAGTCTGAGTAGAACCAGTAGAACCAGTAGAACCCGATGAACCAGTAGAACCAGTAGACCCAGATGAAGTGGGGGTATTTTGTGAAGTTGTTGCATTGGTTGTGTCAGTTGTTCCACCTGTATTCTGTAAATCTATTAAATTATGATAATCAACATAACCGCCTGTCGTATGAGGTTGACTATTTATATTTGTGGATGATATGTTATTTGTATTGTCAGATTGATTATTTGCTAATGATTCTAATTCCATATTTACTTATAAAATGTATATTATACGTTAATAAAATAGTTCGACCATCTCTACCGTTTTACTTGGAACATTTTTTATCCAATACTTTACTTGACACAATAATATTTCAATTCGTTCATTCCATTCATCCATTTTTCCTTTGACAATTTGTAATACGCCTAATTTCGTTAATCGCCAACATGATTTCACTATTTCTCCCGAAATGGACACATAATCATCGGGATTAAACCGAATGATTACTAATGGTCTGTGTCCAATATCCTGTGATATTTCCATCACACGCTTATTTTCACAACTACACTCATAATGAATATGTCGGTTCTCATCTATTTCTATTATCAAGACATGTGAACCTAAATCTAATAACACATCCGGCCGACGTTTTGAACAACCACCTTCCACTTTCTTATCAATTCGCCATGTATATTCCGGTAATTCCGATTTCAATTTATCTACTACCGCCGTCTCTTTCGTCTTATAATTACGCATCTCTATCTTTCCGTGATTCTCCGGATTATTCACAAAACATGGGACACAAAAACGCTCATATTTCGGATTCGCACGCGTTTCACACCACACACTCTTGCATAACTGCGAACCTCCACACATTTTACATCGGGTTTTTCTACGTTTATGGACACATATACGCTGTCCGTCACAATCACGACATATACATCTGAAACGGCCATGATGGCACAAATCAGACCCATCACATACTGGACAACTCGCCGGACGTTTGCCATGTATACAACGGTTAAGGGGTATTACTTTGTTTGGTGTATCTTCTTCTGTCAACGTTTCTATAAAATCACAATCGGTTGCTTCTATATATCCCACATATTTTTTATCCCAGCTCACCAATTATGTGCGTTTATTTCTTATTTATTCGGCAGCTACATGCATGTAGAAATAAGTTTCAGGATATATTTATGTAAAGCTAATAATCAGCGGGACGATATTGATGATGTATGGAAAATATACTGAACTATATAAATATAAGGATACTCATATAGTTGTATCAAAATACAAAGCGACACAACTTGTATTGAACATAGAAATAGACATATCTATGCAAACGCAGAACCTTGTGCAAACCGACAGTGCTATGCAAAACGCCAGTGCTATGCAATCGCAGAACCTTGTGCAAAACGCCAGTGCTCTGCAAAACGCCAGTGCTCTGCAAAACGCCAGTGCTGTGCAAAATATACCAGCGAATACAGGTCGATACTATAACTATAGAGCTGGACAAACACAGGTTCGTTCTCATCGTCTTCAAGTATTGAACAGTTTATCAAGATATAATCTATATGGGTCCGGTGATAAAATCACTGTACCTTTCGATAGTAGTGCTAACGCACCTATCATCTCATAGATAAGGTCTACTTAGGAATCATTATAATGATTCCTAATGGATATCGGTTCATCTGCTACCCCGGGGTAGCAGATGAGTCATCATCCATCTCTCTTTGACTCTGATTTTGCAGATGCAAAATCAGAGGAACGGCCGACCCTAAAAGGGTCGGACCGTCAAAG
>JACCDO010855102.1_pt1 | contig 29794 bp, 26 predicted proteins | sample 7446101 | NCBI WGS metagenome assembly JACCDO01 (sample SAMN15323440, study PRJNA562643) | freshwater metagenome | isolation source: river surface water | place: USA:Blue River Watershed | collected 2017-08-16
ATAATTGACAGTGTAAAGCTAAAGTCCCTACACTTGAATGGATAATAGAAAAGTTTTTATTTTTTAACCCTCTTAACCTTCCTCTGGAGTTATTAGTAATGGCAAAAGCCCCAATGCGTGTCGCCGTAACCGGTGCAGCCGGTCAAATCGGATATTCCCTTCTATTCCGCATCGCCAATGGCGACCTATTGGGCAAGGATCAGCCCGTTATTCTGCAGCTGCTTGAAATTCCGGATGAAAAAGCACAAAAAGCCTTAACAGGCGTGATCATGGAGCTTGAGGACTGTGCTTTCCCGTTGTTGGCAGGTGTCACAGCGCATTCCGACCCCTTAACCGCATTTAAAGATATCGACGTAGCTCTCTTGGTTGGTGCGCGTCCACGTGGTCCTGGTATGGAGCGTAAAGACCTTTTATCGGCTAACGCTCAAATCTTTACAGCGCAAGGTAAAGCATTAAATGCCGTCGCTAAGAAGACCGTCAAAGTGTTAGTTGTTGGCAATCCAGCAAATACCAACGCTTATATCGCGATGAAGTCTGCGCCAGATATTCCTGCGAAAAACTTTACCGCGATGTTGCGCCTCGATCACAACCGTGCTCTATCTCAATTGGCAACGAAGTTGAATAAACCTGTTGCAGGTATCGAGAAATTAGTTGTCTGGGGTAACCATAGCCCAACTATGTATCCTGACTATCGCTTTGCGACCATCGATGGCAAGTCTGTTAAAGATGAAATCAATGATGCCGCCTGGAACAAAGATGTGTTCATTCCAACAGTTGGCAAACGTGGTGCAGCCATTATTGATGCTCGCGGCCTTTCTTCCGCAGCTTCTGCTGCAAATGCGGCAATTGATCATATTCATGATTGGGTGCTTGGAACGAACGGCAAATGGGTCACTATGGGCATTCCATCTAAGGGCGAATATGAAATTCCTGCTGAAGTCATTTATGGCTTCCCAGTCACTTGTGAAAACGGTGAATACAAAATGGTTGAAGGTTTAGAGATCGATGCATTCTCGCGTGAACGCATGACGCATACCTTGAATGAGTTGCTCGAAGAACAAGCTGGCGTTAAGCACTTATTGCCATAATTACTTTGGAATATTCATACATGAACAAAACTTTTTTATCTCTGAGTCTAGTTGCAGCAATCTTTGCTGGCGCTTCAAATGCAAGCGCTAATGAAGAAGTTACTACCTGGACTTGTAGTGAAAGCAAGCAATTTAGAACAAGTGGAACGCTTGAGAAAATTCGTTTGACTTGGGAATCCAAGACTTATGATTTATCAAAACAGACTTCTTTGCCTGGTAGTTTGCGCTACAAAAATACTGACACTGGTCATGATTTAGTAGTGCTAGGTAATAAGGCCATGTTATTCAACATTAAATCGGGTAATCGCCTTGCAGACTTCTGCCAAACAGCAGAAATGAAAGCTGGAAAATTACCCCATTTATTTGCTAATGCTGAACCTTTTGTTCAAAACTAAGTATTCTGTGTAACCGACAAAAAAGCCGAGCATTCCTCGGCTTTTTTGTTTTCTAATGAAATAATGGTTGTTGTGTAGGCGTATCTTCAGGCATTTCTGCGTGTACTGCCTCACCTGAGCGATCTGGGAATAAGGGCGCACCACAGTCATCGCATAACTCTGGGTCGAAGAGCATTGCATGGCGGAAAACATCCTCTACTCCAGCATCATGCAAAGCATCGCAAATCTTCTTGATGGGGCTCTCATCATCCGATAAATCATTTAATGCATCATTGGCGACACTTTCACGGTCATATAACGGCCAAATCACACCATATATCACCTCAGATGATCCCTTTGCGCTAAAAGAAATTCGGTATTCATCGGCCTGCTCTTCACCAAATGCGCCCACTACACAAGATAAGCCCGCAGGCAATATTCCTAACGTGCTTTCAAGAAAATTGACTGCTGCACGAATGCTTAATGGACGAACGTGCTTATCAGCCAAGCGACAGTTAGTGAAGTAAGCCTCTGGCAATAACAATTCAAATTCGCAGCCAGGCAATAAATTTGCAATGGAATCTTGCATTGCATTTTGCCAACCGATCAAACTCACGCCACGCTCTTGTCTTGCAGGCGATTCCTCTTGCCACTTAAATATCGCCGAGCCACTTGGCGCACTTAGGACAGCAACAATGAAGCGAGGATCGGCGAGTACCGCAATGGTCTCTGACATATCACGCAACTCTAATTTGACTTCTTTTCCAGAAATCGCGGCAGTCGCCAAGGCCTCGGTCAATACGCGGGTTTGGCAATGGGAATGGGGCATTTGATCAATACTGTAAAGCCATGGAACAATCGCTATGCGGGTATCTGTTGCCGCTATAGCAGTATGCACAGCACTCGCAGTAGCCTCAATAGTGCTGGCTGGTAATGGTCCCGAAGGAATTTGATAGCGAGTGTGAGCCACAATCGGTAACGCTAAAAGCAAAGCATCCCACTCTTGCCCATCGTGCTCCATCTTCAGAGATTCAGCCAAGGTTTCTGCTATGTCAGCAAGCACCTCGAAAGCGACAGTATTGATCCGAAATGTTTGGTCAAGTGCTGCATCAATCACATTTTGGTTCTGGCTCTTAAGTAAACGCATGAGGCGCACATTTAAGCGCTCTTCCCAAAAACGATCTTCAATTTGACTGCCTGATGCTGCCAATGAAATCGCATCCGCCACCAATTTCTCAACTTCTGGCGAACTGCGTTGCGTGGGTTTAGTGCGATGAACTGCCATTATTTTTTCTCGGCTCTTCTGAAAACAGGTTTATCTATCTTAGATTCTGCTGCATAGTATTTGTACCCATCCAAGTTAAATCCCTTAAGGTCTACTGGATCGGAGATGTGATTCTCGACAACATATCTTGCCATGAGACCACGAGCACGCTTTGCATAAAAGGAAATAATCTTGTATTTCCCGTCCTTAGCATCTTGAAACACCGGAGAAATTACCGGACAACCTAATTCTTTAGGCTGCAACACCTTAAAGTACTCTTCCGAGGCCAGGTTTAGCAAGACTGGCTTCTTTTGCTCATCCAGTACTTTTTTGAGAGATTCGGTCACCCTTCCACCCCAAAAAGCGTAGAGATCCTTACCTCTTGCATTCTTTAAGGCGGTTCCCATTTCTAGTCGGTAAGGCTGCATCAAGTCGAGCGGCCTTAGTGTGCCATATAGCCCTGACAAAATTCGTACATGCTTCTGAGCAAATTCTATAGCCTTCGCATTCAAGCTTTTGACATCAAACCCATCATAAACATCGCCATCAAAGGCATATATGGCTGGCTTGCTGTTTTCATCAGTAAATTTTTTAGACCAATCACGATAACGTCCCACATTTAAAACCGCCAATTGGTCAGATAATCCCATTAGCTTCGCCACATCCTGAGGCGCCATTTTCTTAAGATCAGCGATCAACTTAGCTGACTCGGAGACGAACTCAGGCAAAGTAGGCGACTTTACCTTAACCGGCGTTTTATAGTCCAAAGATTTGGCAGGGGAAAGTACGATCAACATGGCACAATTTGTAAATGTATCTTGATAGGGATTTTTACCATTCTAGCGACTACCTGTTGGATTCGCTGGAAAGCCCTGTCAAAGCAAATTAATTGGTTATAAAGCATGCCCTATTGTTGATGCAATGAATATCAATCTAACCCCAGTATTCCCCAGTCGACTACCCAACGTCGGCACCACCATCTTTACCGTGATGTCTGCATTGGCAGCCAAATATCAGGCTATCAATTTAGGTCAAGGTTTTCCTGACTTTCCATGTGATCGAGCTTTAATTGCCAAGGTAAATGACGCAATGCTAGCTGACCATAATCAATACCCTCCCATGATTGGGATTGTGGACCTACGAAATAGCATTGCGCAAAAAATTCAGCATTTGTATGGTCATCAATACAATCCTGAAACAGAGATCACGATTACTGCAGGAGGAACCCAAGGAATATTTACTGCCATATTAGCGTGTGTCAGCCCTGGCGACGAAGTGGTCATCATTGAGCCTGCATACGATAGCTACAGACCCTCAATTGAATTAGCGGGCGGCAAAACGATTGCGGTTTCTCTTGAAGTGATGCGCGATGAGAATGGTCAAGTAGACTCTTATGCCATTCCTTGGCAAGCCTTAGAAAAAGCCATTCACGCTAAAACCCGCTTAGTGATCATTAACACCCCACACAACCCTACCGGCATGGTATGGCACAAAGCAGATCTTGATCGATTGGCTGCTTTAGTTAAAGAGACAGCCGCCCTCATTTTGAGCGATGAGGTCTATGAGCATATGGTTTATGACGGCGCCAAACACCATAGCATCTCCTCGCATCCTGAACTGGCTGCGCGTAGTTTTTTGATTTCGAGTTTCGGTAAAACCTATCATGTGACTGGCTGGAAAGTAGGCTATGTTGCAGCGCCTGCCTCAATGACGGCGGAGTTTCGCAAAGTGCACCAATTTAATGTTTTCACGGTAAACGCCCCGATGCAGTATGGCTTAGCCTCCTACCTTACAAACCCATCTCATTATCAGAACCTTCCAGCGTTCTACGAAGCAAAACGAGACTTTTTTAAAGCGGGTTTAGAGCAAACCCAATTAAAACTATTGCCCACACCTGGAACCTATTTTCAGTGCGTTGACTACTCAGCACTGAAAATTCCTGAGGCCAAGTTAAATGAGGTCGATTTTTGTCAATGGCTTACTACCAAAGTAGGTGTAGCTGCTATTCCAGTGTCTGCGTTTTACGATAAACCAACGGAATCTGGCGTCATTCGATTCTGTTTTGCCAAAGAAGAACGTACTTTGTCTACGGCCTTGCAACGCTTACAAGCATTAAGACGCTAGACTCAAAATCATAAATAAACAACAGTGAAATTCAGGGGATATATATGAGTGCAAAGAAGGTGAAAGAAAATAAAAACATCATCGATGTATACAGTTGGCCAACACCAAACGGCCACAAAGTCCATATCATGCTTGAAGAATGTGGCTATCGTTTAGGTAAGGACTGGTTAGCGCACCCTATCGATATCGGCGCAGGAGATCAGTTCAAGAAGGCTTTTTTAAAAATTAGCCCAAATAATAAAATTCCCGCTCTAGTTGACCCCAATGGGCCTGATGGCAAACCCATCAGCATCTTTGAGTCTGGCGCCATTCTGCTCTACCTAGCTGCTAAAACAGGGAAGTTTTTACCCAAATCCACACGGGGGAAATATGAAGTTTTGCAATGGCTAATGTTTCAAATGGGAGGCTTAGGCCCTATGCTTGGGCAAAACCACCACTTTCGGATATATGCTCCCGAGAAAATTGATTACGCCATCAATCGTTACACTAATGAGGCTAAGCGTCTTTATGGGGTTCTTGATACTCAATTGAAAGATAATCCGTATATCAGCGGCAAGGAATACACCATCGCGGATATAGCAATTTATCCGTGGACGCGTAATTGGAAAAATCAGGGAATTGATATTAATGAATTTCCAAATTTCAAACGCTGGTTTGAAATGATTAGTAAACGTCCTGCTGTCATTCGAGGGTGTGAGGTATTAACTGCATTACGCAAGCCTTTACATGATGACAAGGCAAGAGAGCAATTATTTGGAACAACGCAATATCAACGAAGGAAATAGGATGATGATTCAGTCAGTCGGTGTGATTGGTGCAGGCACTATGGGCAATGGAATTGCACAAGTTTGTGCAGTTGCAGGATTGGATGTAGTGATGGTGGATATCAATGAAGCTGCCGTACAACGGGGTCTTGAGCAAATTAGCAAAAGCCTTGATCGACTCGTTAAAAAAGAAACGCTAACCTCTGATGCCAAAGATGCAGCGCTCAAACGCATCAAAGGTAGCACTTCATATGCTGACTTCCAAGGTCTTGATGTTGTGATCGAAGCCGCCACCGAAAATCAAGCGATAAAAGAAAAAATCTTGAAGCAAGTTGATGGGATTGTGAGCAAAGACACGATTATTGCTACCAATACATCGTCACTCTCTATTACTAAACTTGCTGCCCTAGACTCCAATCCCGGACGCTTTATTGGCATGCACTTCTTCAACCCGCCCCCCTTGATGGCTCTAGTGGAAGTTATTCGCGGCCTGCAAACCAGTGATGCAACGCACGCGGCCATTATTGAAATGGCAAAACGTGTAGGCAAAGAACCCATTACTGTAAAAAATTCACCAGGCTTTGTAGTGAATCGCATCTTATTACCCATGATTAATGAAGCATTCTTCGTGCTATCTGAAGGTTTAGCCAGTCCGGAAGATATTGATGCTGGCATGAAACTCGGTTGCAACCAACCAATTGGCCCGCTAGCACTCGCAGACCTCATTGGCTTAGATACTTGCTTAGCAGTAATGGAGGTTTATTTTGAAAACTTTAGCGATTCAAAATATCGTCCATGCCCCCTCCTTCGCGAAATGGTAGCAGCAGGTTATCTAGGTCGTAAAACTGGTCGCGGCGTTTATACATACGATCAATAAATGTCCGCCTGCGAAATCTTTAACCCTTTTAAATAAACATTGTGAGCACGAGCACCAACCCTATTCCACCTCTTGTATTGAAACTTGGCTATGCAGGACTTATTCCGTTCGTGGGCCTTGCATTGTTGGTGCAATTGGCGCCTACCCCATTAAATTACTTAAGCGCTGAGTCTTTGGCAGGATATGGTGCGGTTATCACCTCGTTCATGGGTGCATTGCATTGGGGTGCAAGCCTACATACTTTAGGTAAGGCGCCAAGCGGGGATCGCTGGGTCGATCGTAATGCTTGGATTTGGGGGGTGATCCCGGCATTGGTAGCCTGGGTTGCCTTACATATTTACATTCCAGTAGGCTTGCTGATCATGGCATCTACTCTCATCATTCAACGTAATCTGGACCAAAATACCTATCGCTATTATTTTTCGAATGAGGAATCACACGAAGCCTTCATGGTGATGCGCAATCGTTTGACATATATTGCTGCCACCTGCTTAGCGTGGGCAGCAATCGTTATTCTTTTTATCCAAGCTTGATACATGAGCGGTCTTTTTGATAGCACCCCTCCGCCCCCATTAGCGGAGGCGCTACGCCCCAAATCAATTGAGGATGTCATTGGTCAAACTCATCTCCTTGCGGCTGGCAAACCACTCCATCTTGCCTTTGCATCTGGAAAACCGCATTCCATGATCTTATGGGGGCCACCGGGAGTAGGTAAAACCACTTTAGCGCGTCTTTCAGCCAAAGCATTCGATCGAGAATTCATCGCCATCTCTGCAGTGCTAGCTGGAGTGAAAGAGATTCGCGAGGCTATCGAATTAGCCCAACAAAATATGGCGCAATACGGCAAACAAACCATTTTGTTTGTTGATGAGATTCATCGTTTTAATAAGAGTCAGCAAGACGCCCTGCTTCCGCATGTAGAGTCGGGTCTATTTACTTTTATTGGCGCCACTACAGAAAACCCCTCTTTTGAAGTGAACTCTGCATTACTCTCGCGCGCACAAGTCTATGTTCTGAAATCATTAACCCCAGCAGAATTAAAATCCCTATTCGAACGTGCACATCAATATACGATGCCCGAGGTTGAATTTGAAACTGCTGCTGTGGACGCATTGATCAGTCATGCTGATGGAGATGCACGCCGTTTATTGAATCTGATTGAGCAAGTCCGTAATGCAGTTCAGACGCCTAACTCCAAAGTCAAAAAGGTTGACCAAACTTTTATTGACAATGCCTTGACCGTTCTAGCTCGCCGCTTTGATAAAGGTGGTGACCAGTTTTATGATCAAATTTCTGCTCTACATAAATCCGTTAGAGGCTCTGATCCTGATGCTGCACTCTATTGGTTTTGTCGCATGCTCGATGGCGGCGCTGACCCACGTTATTTAGCGCGTCGCATTATCCGCATGGCATGGGAAGATGTGGGTTTGGCAGATCCTCGCGCAATGCAATTGGCTAATGATGCCGCTCTCACTTTTGAAAGACTTGGCTCACCTGAGGGTGAACTGGCCTTAGGTCAAGCAGTAGTGTATTTGGCAGTTGCATCAAAAAGCAATGCCAGCTATAAAGCCTTCAATGCTGCTAGAGCCTTTGTTGCTCATGATCAATCTCGGCCTGTACCCAATCACTTACGTAACGCACCCACCAAACTCATGAGAGAGCTTGGTCACGGCAAAGAATATCGCTATGCACATGATGAGCCCCATGGCTATGCTGCTGGTGAAAACTACTTACCCGAAGGAATGGCAAACCCGCATTGGTACGAGCCGGTGGAGCGTGGTCTAGAGAGTCAGATTAAAGAAAAGATGGCGTTTTTACGTCAATTGGATACACAATATAAAAAGACGTAGGGCTCAATTTATGACTACTAAGATTCCAGCCATCTTTTATTACGACATTGTTTCTCCGTTTGCGTATTTGTATACGAAGCAACGGCAACGTTTGGAAAAATTTTTGGACATCACGCCTGTGCCAGTCTTGTTGGGTGGCTTATTAAGGGCTGCTGAAAATAAGGGTCCCGGCGAGATTGCAGCCAAACGTCCCCACACCTATCAGTTTTGTGTTTGGCAAGCAGAGAGATTAGGTATACCCTTTCGCCTCCCGGCACACCACCCCTTTATGACAGTGGCACCTCAACGATTACTGGTTGAGCAAAAGGCAAACTGGACTATGGTTGAGCGAGCGTTTAATTATGTATGGGTTGAAGGCAAAGACCCTAATCAATCTTGGTCAGAATTTTGTGTCTATCTCGACTTGCCTGCCAATACTACCAAACCGGATAACCCAGAAGTTAAAGCGCAGCTCATTAATAACACTAACCAAGCAAAAGATCATGGAGCATTTGGCGTTCCCGCTCTAGTTGTAAATGGTCATTGCTTTTGGGGACTAGATACCATTGATTGGGTGCTCGATTTCCTTGCTAGACCCAGCATGTTTGAAGGGGCGCAATACGCTTTAGCTGCAAACGTGCCTAATGGCTTAACACCCTAAATGAAGCTCTGCGCCAATGTGAGATTGGGCAATACAATGAGCAATACAGATCAATACAGGAGTCAATATGCGTTATTTTTTTGCTAGCCTAGCCTTCATCTTCAGTTGCATTTTTAGTCAAGCCGTTATTGCTGGTCCAAAAGTTGAATTTAAGACCACAATGGGTAATTTCGTAGTTGAGTTGGATGATGTAAAGGCACCCAAAACGACTGCTAACTTTTTAAATTATGTAAATAAGGGTTTTTATAATGGCACAATTTTTCATCGTGTCATTGATGGCTTCATGATTCAAGGTGGCGGTTTTACATCTGATCTAGTCCAGAAGCCAACTGATGCGCCTGTAGCTTCAGAGGCAAACAATGGCCTGAAGAACAACACCTACACTATTGCCATGGCGCGCACTTCCGATCCGGACTCAGCTACCTCTCAGTTCTTTATTAATGTCAAAGATAATGAAAGCTTGAACTTTCCCAACGCCATGGGTAATGGTTATACCGTCTTTGGAAAAGTGATTTCGGGGACGCAAACCATTGACGCCATTCGCAAACTTCCAACCATGATTGCCTCCGCGCCTCGCATGGGCAGAATGGCGGATGTACCAAGCAAGACTGTCACCATTGAATCCGCAACGATTCTCAAGTAAGCACATATATCTTGGTAGGCCGCAATGATCTTGCTTGATGATGCACAAAGCACAGCGGCCAATCCAACTAGTAGGTTATATAAAAACCCCTCTCATTATTGGCAAATACTGCCAAGTGGAGATGATGCCGTTGATTTGGCGACTATTCAATCCTGTTTGAATGAAATCTCCCAGGCTTTAAGTAAAGGCCAGTATGTGGTGGCGGCTTTTGCTTATGAAATGGGTAGGATGATTCACAAGATTCCCGCTATAAAAGGAAGGGGTTCTAGCCACCCCCTAATTGAGGCGTGGTCCTTCGATAGCTTTGAAAAATATTCCAAAGAGTCGCTTGACCAGCTAATTGATAAAAAAATTAATGCACTTCCCGCATCCGAACAAATTGCTGGCGTTCTGGATGTACAAGAATCCATCTCAGAAGCACAATTTGTTACTGATATCACGAAGATCCAAGAATACATCCGTAGTGGCGACACCTATCAGATCAACCACACTTATCGTATTAAAGGGCAGACCTATGGCGCGCCACTTGCGCTCTATAAACGACTACGGGAACGTCAGCCAGGTCGATTTGGCGCTTTTATTAAACATCAATCGCGCTGTCTCTTATCACAATCACCTGAACTGTTCATAGAGCGCAAAGGAGGCACACTCAAGGCAATGCCTATGAAGGGCACTGCCAGCGCTTTATCAGAATCGTCTACTGCACTATCAGATGATCCAAAGAATCAGGCAGAGAATGTCATGATTGTCGATTTATTACGCAATGATCTGAGTCGCATTTCATTACCTAATACCGTTACTGTTCCTAACTTATTTGCTGTTGCAAGACATGGTGATGTCTTGCAAATGACCTCTACTGTGCAAGGACAAGTTAAACCTCATACCGCTTTAATCGATGTCTTTAATGCGGTATTTCCCTGTGGCTCAGTAACTGGCGCACCCAAAAAACGTAGCATGCAGATTATTCAAGAACTTGAATCTGATGACCGCGACTATTACTGTGGCGCTTTAGGATGGTTAGATCCCAATGGTGATTTTGCCCTTAGCGTTCCCATTAGAACTGTTGAAATTGAGATGAATGATTTATCCCATGCTACGGAATTTACTATGGGCGTTGGGGCAGGCATCACCATTGACTCAGACGCCAAACAAGAATGGCATGAATGTCAGATCAAATCCGCCTTTTTACTCAATCTTCCTAGCGCAACCGGATTATTTGAGACGATCGCCATCTTGCGTAAATCACCTCAACGCTTAGAACGTCACTTAGATCGCATGGAACACTCAGCTGCCGCCTTACGGATTCCATTTGATCGAATCCAGGCAAATGCTTTAATTGCAGATGCCAGCTCTAAAGTTAGTTCCGATCTAGCTTATCGATTACGCCTAGATCTTTTTACCGATGGAACACTTAGCGTCTCTATTGGAGCGCTGGATCCCATGCCAGATATAGTAAAAATTTTCTGGGCGAGTCAGATTCTTCCAAATAATTGCACGATGTACTCTGGCGATCCATTGCTTAGCCATAAAGTGAGTCATCGCGCCCTATACGATGCAGCCTGGCAAGCAGCAGTTGAGCATGGTGGATTTGATGCATTGTTTATTAACGAACAAGGTTATGTGACTGAAGGCGGTAGAACTAGCATTTTTGTTAAATCTAAGGCCGATGCACAATGGCTTACCCCGCCTTCATCCGCCGGACTGCTACCAGGCGTGATGCGTGCTGAACTACTCTCTGACCCGAAATTTAAAGCCCGCGAAGCTAACCTGACTATTCAGGATGTTTCAATGGCGGATGAGATTATTCTATGCAATGCCTTACGAGGCATCATCAAAGCCCATTTCTAGAAAGCTTACATGAAGTATTGCTCCCACTGTGCCGCCACTTTAATCGTGAAGATTCCTACAGACGATTCTCGCGAACGTTTTGTGTGCGAATCTTGTGGCAGCATTCATTATCAAAATCCCCGTAATGTAGTCGGCAGCATACCGGTCTATAAAGAGCAAGTGTTATTGTGTCGTCGTGCTATTGAACCGCGCTACGGATACTGGACATTGCCCGCTGGCTTTATGGAATTAGGCGAAAGTACTACCCATGGCGCAGCAAGAGAAACGTTTGAAGAGGCTGGCGCAATCGTGGAAGTTGGTCCGCTGTATTCTTTGCTCAATGTGCCTCATGCTGAGCAGGTACATCTCTTTTATCTTGCGACGATGCATTCACCTGCCTTTTCTGCTGGTGAAGAAAGTCTGGAAGTTGCTCTTTTTCATGAACATGAAATTCCTTGGGGCGAGTTAGCATTCCCCACCGTTAAACAAACACTTGAGTGGTTTTTTGCTGATCGAGCTACTGGAGTGCTCAATGGTGAGTTTCATGTACGCAGTCGTGATATATCGCCCTCAGAACGAATTTAGTAGCCGTAAATGAGTCAAATTACTTGGCTAGGCCCTCAGGATCCCTTTCCAAATCCCTCCCATCATTCTGATCCAGACGCAAATGTCCCGGGATTAATGGCTGTTAGCGAACGTATTTACCCGGGCCAATTACTGCAAGCCTATCAGAGGGGTATCTTTCCCTGGTACTCCGATAATCAACCGGTGTTGTGGTGGTCTCCTAACCCGCGCATGGTCTTAATTCCAAAGAACTTCAAATGCAGCGAGTCTTTACGGAAAAAAATGCGGCAATTTTGCCAAGATCCTCAATCTGAAATTTTGGTAGATGATGATTTTGGCGCTGTGATTCGCGCTTGTGCTACAAGCTCACGCAAAGATCAAGATGGTACTTGGATTACCCATGAAATCATGGATGCATACACCACCTTTCATGAGCAAGGTTTTGCGCATTCCATTGCCCTCAAAGAATGTGGTGAACTCATTGGCGGCCTGTATTGCGTTGCCATAGGGAAAATGGTTTTCGGTGAATCGATGTTCAGCTGTAAACCGAATGCCTCCAAAATAGCGTTGGCCGCACTAAGTGCGTGGTGTATTCAACATCAGATAGCCATGATTGATTGCCAGCAGGAGACGGCTCATCTGCACTCCCTCGGCGCAACACCTATCCCAAGACATGAATTTTTACAGCAACTGCAAATCTCCTTAAATCCCTCTAATATGGTGATACCTTGGACTTTTGATAAAAATATCCTGAACTACTGGCTATGACCCGGCTCAAAGAACTTCCTTTAACCGCCCTTCAGTTCTATGCAACTGCCCCTTATGCGTGTAGTTATCTTCCGCATCACACAGCACGGTCTCAAGTTGCTACGCCATCGCATCTAATTCATACTGATGTCTATAACGAATTACTCAATGCAGGATTTCGTCGTAGCGGCCTATATACGTATCGCCCATATTGCGACCACTGTAAGGCATGTATTGCAACCCGCATACTTGTTGATCAATTTAACCCTACACGTAGTCAACGGCGTGCCTGGAAAAAACATCGCGGTCTTGAAGCGTTTGTTTTGAACTTAGGTTACCAAGAAGAACACTATCAACTCTACCAACGCTACCAGAATCAACGACATGCTGGTGGCGACATGGACAATGATGACCAAGATCAATACATGCAGTTTTTATTACAAAGCCGAGTGAACTCTCGAATTGTGGAGTTTAGAGATGGCGCCCATGACCCACATCCAGGCCGACTGCGAATGGTGAGCATGATTGATATTCTCGATCAGGGCATTTCTTCGGTATATACCTTTTACGACACTTCCGACCCTTCTTCGAGCTTTGGCAGCTATAGTATTCTGTGGCAAATTGAGCAGGCTCGCGTACTGAGGCTCCCTTATTTGTATCTTGGTTATTACATTAAAGAGAGTGAAAAAATGTCGTACAAGGTGAAGTACCAACCTATGGAGGGGTTGATTGACGACCATTGGCAACCGCTGACTGGTTCATAATATCCACCCATGATTGATCGTTACTCCCTCTTACGTCCTTGGCTCTTTTGCCTAGATCCTGAACAAGCCCACAACCTCACGCTGAGCAATTTAGATCGGGCGCAGCGTTGGGGTTTGTTAGAAAAACTCATTACTAAACCACTAGCTGATCCACACACACTCTGCGGGATCACTTTTCCCAATCCCGTTGGCTTGGCTGCTGGTTTAGATAAGGACGGCAAACACATTGATGCACTTGCCGCCTTAGGGTTTGGTTTTTTAGAGATCGGAACTGTAACGCCACGCCCACAACCCGGTAATGCTAAGCCGCGGATGTTTCGCTTGCCGCAAGCACAGGCAATTATTAACCGAATGGGCTTTAATAATGATGGTGTAGAAGCTTGCGTCACTCGCGTAAAGCGCTCCGCCTTTTGGCAAAATGGCGGAGTATTGGGACTCAATATTGGCAAAAATGCTAGCACTCCTATTGAAGAAGCGGCCAGCGATTATGTTCTTGCAATGGATGCAGTGTATGAAATTGCTACCTACATCACTGTCAATATCTCTTCTCCTAATACACAAAATCTGCGTGCGTTACAAGGCGAAGAAATGCTACGCGGATTACTACGTAGCCTGGATGATGCTCGCCAGCGCTTAAGCGATCGATATAGCGTACGTAAACCGCTCTTCTTAAAAATTGCTCCAGACCTAAATCAAGATGATGTCTATTTGATTGCTGATCTACTGATTGAATTTGGAATGGATGCAGTCATAGCCACCAATACCACCCTTGCACGCGATACCGTTCAGGGTATGCAGCACTGCAATGAAACTGGCGGCTTATCTGGAGCACCGGTGCGCACAGCTTCCAATAAAGTCATTCATGCTCTCAAGGAGAGGCTGAAAGATCAACTGCCTATCATCGGCGTGGGCGGCATTATGAGTGGTGCAGATGCAAGAGAAAAAATCATGGCAGGTGCCAGCTTGGTCCAACTCTATAGCGGACTGATTTACCGTGGCCCTGATCTCATAAATGAATGCGCTAAAGCCTTAAGATAGCCTCACGGCTGCCTCAGCCCACCGCAGCATATTGCCCCTGACAATTGCCCTAGTTTGGTGAAAAGACCGATCTAGCCTGCAAAATTGCATTTCATAATATGCAATACATTATGAAATCGCTACAATAGAGTCTATGAGCACCTCTAAAACCATAAAAAATACCGGGGAAGTCACCAAGACTGCGATCCAAGTCGTTGATCGCATGATGAATTTATTAGATGCCCTAGCTTTGCATGAGGATTCGTGCAGCCTAAAGGCTCTTGCTGAAGAGACGGGGCTGCATCCCTCCACTGCTCATCGGATATTGAATGATATGGTTGCCTGCCGCTTAGTTGAGCGAGGCGATGGTGGTACGTATCGACTAGGCTTAAAACTCTTGGAGTTAGGCAATTTAGTGAAAGCTCGCCTCTCAGTGCGAGAAGCTGCTCAAGCGCCAATGCGCAGCCTACATAAATTAACTGGTGAGACAGTCAATCTTTCTGTTCGCCAAGGCGACGAGATTGTCTATATTGACAGAGCATACAGCGAACGCTCTGGCATGCAAGTTGTTCGCGCCATTGGTGGTCGCGCACCTTTGCACCTGACATCGGTTGGCAAACTTTTTTTGGCAAGCGACGATGCTAATCAGGTTCGCGCCTATGTCACCCGCACTGGCCTATCTGGTCATACTCGAAACAGCATCACCGATCAAGCAAAACTAGAGGCTGAGCTCACTCGCGTTCGTAAAGTAGGTAGTGCACGAGATGATGAAGAGCTGGAGCTGGGAGTAAGCTGCCTTGCTGCCGCTATTTTGGATGACACCGGTAAATTGGTAGCGGGTTTATCGCTGAGCGCACCAACCGATCGCATCCAAGCAGACTGGCTACGCTCATTACAAGATACTGCCCTGCAAATCTCTAAAGGGATGGGTTACAAACCCAAGTCCAATGAGCCTGGTACTACTGTCTAACGCAGACACGATTGCTACATTAAGCGACGAATAGGTTGCGCGCCAGACGGCATACGTTCATACCAGTCACGCACGCGCACTGCGTCAGCGAAACGGGATTGCGTACCGACAGAATCTAAGAAAACGAGCAATAGTGGTGTATTGTTAACGCGGGCTTGCATCACTAGACACTTACCGGCAGCATTAATGAAGCCCGTTTTTTGCAAACCAATATCCATATCACCGGATCGAACAAGGCGATTAGTATTCAAGAATTTTTGTGGTCGCTTCGCAATAACCATCGTGAGATCAGGCCATGTGGAATACTCACGAATCAATTTGTATTGGTAGGCTGCATTGAGCATACGCGCCAAGTCTTCTGCCGTCGCCACATTCTCGCTAAGCAAGCCCGTAGGATCGGCAAAGTGAGAATGATCCATTCCCAACTCTTTTGCCTTGCGATTCATGGCATCCACAAATGCAGTTATTCCACCGGGGTAATTTCTACCAAGGGTATATGCAGCACGGTTTTCAGAGGACATTAAGGCCAACAATAATGCCTCTTGACGCGTCAACTCGGTTCCACCTGCAAGTCGTGAAGTACGGTAAATGCGGACATCATCAGCGTTAATAGTTAAAACATCATCGAGCGGTAATTTGGAATCGAGCACCACCATCGCTGTCATCAACTTTGTAATCGAAGCGATTGGCAAACTAACGCCGGGATTTTTTTCAAAGTAGACTTCTTTGGTGTCTTGATTGACTACCATGGCTACGCTGGACTTCAAATTAAGATCGTCGTGTTGGCCGCGTAATCCAAGCGCAGTTGCTAAGGAGGGAGGAGCTGCTACAACGGGAGCAGTTGAGCGAGTAACGGTTACTCGCACGGTTTTGGGTTTTTTTGGAGCCTTAACAATGACTTTGGTAGTTTTAGTTTGTTTCTCTTTGTCCTTACTGGCCGCCTCTGCGGACACATGATGAAAAAAGCCACTGGCAATAAACGCTACCAAAACAACAAGACTATAACGATTTAAGCGCATCCCCAACTTACCTTCCAAAACTTTCAACATACGAGATGATAATTAATTTCCAAGGCAAGTTCAGATTTCTATGCCCCATCTTGGATTAGCGCCCTCTACTCGGCGATCGTGGCAACCGTATTGGTCTGGCGAGCATTCACCAGCACTACACCAGTCATCGTTAAACACAGCCCCAATGCCATCATGAGGGTAAAAGGCTCATCAAAAAGCAGCCACGCCATTAAGGCTGTTGTTGGTGGAGTCAAATACAGCAAACTGGTTACTTTCGTGGCTGCACCCTTACGAATCATCATGAACAATAAACTGATTGATCCAATCGACAGAGGAAAAATCGCCCACAGCAATGCCCCTATCACTGACGCATTCCAAACCATTACGCCACTCTCAAAAAAATACATGCAAAAGAAACACAGTACAGCAGAGACACCAAACTGAATAGAAGATCCTGCCCGTAAATCAAATACTGGGCAATATTTTTTCTGATACAACGTGCCAAAGGTGATGGAGAGTAGCGCAATGAATGCTAGAACGTAACTTGCAAATGGAATATGTGCAAAGCCAATTTTTTCAGCCACCACTAGAGCGACACCGGCAAAACCAAAACACAATCCAATCCATTGTCGCGGCGTGACCTTTTCAGAAATCCACGCAGCAAACCATGCAGTCAAAATTGGCTGAAGACCAACAATAATGGCCACCAGGCCAGCAGTCATTCCAAGGCGTACTGCAAACCAAACACCTAAAAGATAACCAAATTGCAACAACATACCAGCCACCGCGATGTGCTTCATTTGAGACCAACTTGGCCAAGTCATGCGCCAAACCAAACTCAACGCTGCCATTGCAGCAATAACACCAGCAAAACGCCAAAACAGAAAGGTTGCTGGCTCTACATAAGGCATCGCCAAACGCGCAATCACAAACCCGGTACTCCAAATTAATACAAAGATGGGTGCAATGGCGCTGTCGAGGCTCAACTTCATAAATGACTATCTGAATTGGAAAAGTGATGATTTTTAATGAACTGTCGATTTTAGGCTGTTTAATGGGGTATCGCCCAGGTATCCTTTAAGAGAGGATGCGTGCTCTTATTGTGCAATGCAATATAATTGAGGTATGCATTGACCTGTGCGCCCAGCAGAGTCATAGTTAACCAAGCGAACTCAAGGAAAGGGATTGAGATGAACTTAACGCCAGAACAAATCGCAGCAGCACAAAAAGCCAATTTAGAGACATTGAGTGGTTTGACAAGTCAAGCCTTACAGAGCATTGAAAAGCTCGTTGAACTCAATCTCGCCATCGCTAAACAAAGTTTGAGCGATAGTGTCAATAACGCAAAGAAAGCATTGGAAGTAAAAGATATTCAACAGCTGCTCGCCCATCAAGCAGAAACGGTTCAACCGATTGCAGAAAAAATTATTTCTTACAGTCGTCATTTGTATGAGTTAGCTCATGAAACTCAAGATAGCTTTACAAAGTCTGCCGAGAAAGAGTTTGCTGAGGGGCAAAAAAAGATGAATGCCCTGGTTGAGGAATGGACTAAGCATGCGCCGCCGGGATCTGATGCAGCAGTGCAAGCGCTCAAGCAAGCTATTGCTTCAGCAAATAACGTTTATGAAACTAGTCAAAAAGCAGTAAAGCATGCTGTTGAGGTTGCCCAAACCAATATGAATAGTGCAGCGGATGCTGTAGCCAAAAGCACTGGCGGTGCAAACAAAGCGTCTAAAAAGAAATAATATAAATAAAATAAGCTTATACACTCAACAAGCAATCACCGCTGTAATGCAAAAGCCCCGATTTTTCGGGGCTTTTCTTTTCATCAAAGGAGCGCTTAAGATTTCTTTTTGACTGGCGGTAAATCCGTGCAGTGCCCGTGCGCGGCTTCTGCCGCAAGGCCAACAGATTCACCGAGGGTTGGATGTGGGTGAATGGTCTTGCCAATATCAACTGCATCTGCACCCATTTCTATCGCTAAACAAACTTCGCCGATCAAGTCCCCTGCATGCGTACCTACGATACCGCCACCAATAATGCGGTGGGTCTTAGCATCAAAAATGAGCTTTGTGAATCCTTCATCACGACCATTGGCAATAGCTCGACCACTGGCAGCCCACGGGAATAAACCCTTCTCATAAGCAATCCCTTGTGCTTTGCATTGCTCCTCTGTTAATCCAGCCCATGCCACCTCTGGATCGGTATAGGCAACTGATGGAATTTGCTTTGCATCAAAGTAAGACTTCTCTCCAGCAGCGGCTTCTGCTGCCACATGACCTTCATGTACCGCTTTATGCGCCAACATGGGCTGACCCACAATATCGCCAATCGCAAAAATATGCGGGATGTTGGTGCGCATTTGTTTATCAACCGCAATAAAGCCGCGGTCATCTACCTGCACGCCCGCTTTATCGGCATCTATTTTTTTACCATTTGGTGTGCGTCCTACCGCAACCAATACTAAGTCATATGTCTGTGGTTCAGCCGGGGCATTTTCACCATCAAATGTCACTTGAATACCATCGGACTTGACTTCTGCTTTGGCAGCACGCGTCTTGAGCATGATATTTTCAAAGCGTCCACCGTTAAACTTTTCCCAGACCTTTTCCAAATCACGATCTGCGCCAGCCATCAGGCCATCCATCATCTCAGCGATGTCAATACGGGCACCAAGAGTGCTGTAGACGGTCGCCATTTCTAGCCCAATAATACCGCCACCAATCACCAACATCCGCTTTGGAATGCTGTTGAGCAATAGCGCGCCGGTACTATCCACAATACGAGGATCTTCTGGCAAGAATGGTAATTTTACTGGTTGACTTCCGGCCGCAATAATCGCCTTCTGAAAACGGATCACCTCTTTCTGATGAGTCACATCCTGACCGGCGCCACTGGTGAGATTCACTTCGACATGGTTTGCATCTAGAAACTTTCCAAGACCACGCACCACTTTTACCTTACGTGCCTTCGCCATTCCAGCTAGGCCGCCTGTCAATTTTGCAATTACCGACTCTTTATAGCCACGCAACTGATCAATTTCAATCTTAGGCTCTCCAAAGGTAATGCCGTGTTTTGCCATGGTTTTTACTTCATCCATAACTGCAGCGGTGTGCAACAAAGCCTTTGATGGAATGCAGCCGACATTCAAGCACACGCCACCCAAGGTGGCATAACGCTCAACCAGTACCGTATTCATTCCTAAGTCAGCACTTCGAAAGGCAGCGCTATAGCCACCAGGTCCAGCACCCAAAACCAGCATTTCACATTCGTGATCGACTTTACCGTTGTACTGCCCGGCTTTTGGAGCAACAACCGGAGCTGGGGTGCTTATTACGGAAATAGGAGCTGAAGTTGGGGTAGATGTAGGCTTAGCTACTGGAGCAACCGAACTAGCATCAACTTCTGCAATTACAGAACCCTTGCTAACCTTATCGCCTAATTTAATAGTGATATTGGTAATCGTTCCAGCTACATTAGCCGGAACTTCCATGGTTGCTTTATCCGATTCGAGCACTAATAATGGTTGCTCTTTTTCGATGACGTCACCAACTTTCACCAGCACCTCGATTACAGGCACATCTGCATAGTCGCCAATATCAGGCACAAGAATATTTTGCTTAGCCATGAATCTTCCTTACAAAGTGGCGCGACGGAAGTCGGCTAAGAGTTGAGCAATGTAAACATTAAAGCGGGTCGCTAATGCTCCATCAATAACACGATGATCTGCAGAGAGTGACAGTGGGCAGATCAAGCGCGGTACAAATTGCTTACCATCCCATACAGGCTTCATGGCCGCCTTACTAACACCCAAAATAGCAACTTCTGGCGCATTCACAATTGGAGAGAAGTAGGTTCCACCTATGCCGCCCAGTGAAGAGATGGTAAAGCTGGCGCCCTGCATTTGATCTGGCTTCAATTTGCCTTCACGTGCAAGTCCTGCGAGTTCTGATGTTTCCTGGGCAATTTCAAAAATACCTTTCTTATCGGCATTTTTAATGACAGGAACAACTAAACCCGTTGGTGTATCAGCAGCAAATCCGATATTGAAATATTTCTTCAAGATCAAATCATCACCATCTAATGAACTATTAAATTCTGGGTATTTTTTCAACGCGGCTACTGCAGCCTTCATCAAGAAAGCGAGCATCGTAATTTTGACACCCTTCTTTTCATTTTCTTTATTTGTTAAGACGCGGAAAGCTTCTAGATCGGTGATATCAGCATCCTCGTGATACGTAACGGCTGGAATCATTACCCAATTGCGACCAAGGTTAGCGGCAGTGAGCTTTTTAATCCGATTGAGTGGTTGACGATCAATTTCACCAAACTTAGCAAAGTCAACTTTGGGCCAAGGAATCAAATTGAGACCGCCTAAACTACCTCCGGCAGAAGCGGCTGCAGAGCTACCTGTGCCCCCACTCATAGCAGCCTTCACAAATGCCTGGACATCTTCTTGAGTAATACGCCCTTTTGGGCCAGAGCCTTTGACCTGAGCAATCGTCACCCCAAGTTCTCGTGCAAACTTGCGAACTGAAGGGCTCGCGTGACTGTAAGCAACATCAATCTGGGGGGCTGGATTACTTAATGGTGGCGGTGCTGGCGCCCTAGGTATCGGGGGTTCCACCGCCTTTGCAGCAGGTGCAGCCGATGCGGCCTGGACAGAAGCTGGAGCGGAAACAGAACTCCCACCACCCTCCAGAATAATCACCACTGAGCCCTCAGAGAGATTATCGCCAACCTTCACCTTCACTTCTTTAACAATACCAGCATGGGTAGAAGGCACATCCATCGTTGCCTTATCTGATTCAAGCACGACAATAGACTGCTCTTTCTCAACCTTGTCACCTGGCTTCACAAGCACCTCGATCACCGGCACGTCTTTATAGTCACCAATGTCTGGAACCTTGATTTCAATCGGATTACCACCTGAACTTACAGGGACAGTAGCTGGCGCTGTAGCTTGTGTGGGGGCAGCAGCCGCAACGGCGCCGCCCTCTTCTAGAACAATCACCACAGAACCTTCAGATAAGGTATCGCCAACTTTAACTTTGACATCTTTCACAACACCAGCATGTGATGAGGGGACGTCCATGGTTGCTTTGTCTGACTCCAAGACAACAATGGATTGCTCTTTTTCGATCTTGTCACCCGCTTTTACCAACACCTCAATGACGGGAACATCCTTATAGTCGCCAATGTCCGGAACTTTAATTTCGATAATTTGACTCATGGGTTGATCTCGCCTTAAACGGTCATTGGGTTAGGTTTAGAAATATCGATGCCATATTTCTGAATTGCATCGGCGAGTTTTTGACGATCTAACTGACCTGCATCAACCAAAGATCTCAATGCAGTGACTACTACCCAACGACGATCAACCTCAAAGAAGTCGCGTAATTTATCCCGAGTATCCGATCTTCCAAAGCCATCCGTGCCTAATACTTCATAACGACGACCCATATGTTGCAGAGCAGGACGAATTTGCTCCGCAAATAGACGGACATAATCAGTAGCAGCCACAATAGGGCCTGACGTGTTTTTCAGGCACTGTTCTACATGTGATTCCTTTGGCGCAGCAGTTGGGTTTAATAAATTCGCCCGGTGAACAGCATTCCAATCTCGACCTAGCTCAGTAAAGCTTGGGCAACCCCATAAATCAGAGGCAACACCCCAATCTTGATGCAGCAACTCTGCCGCCTCAATGACTTCTCGGAAGATGGTGCCAGAGCCTAAAAGTTGTACGCGCAACTTCGCATTGCTATCACCCACAGACTTCAACTTATACATCCCTTTAATGATGTCCTTTTCAGCACCTTTAGGCATTGCAGGATGCGCGTAGTTTTCATTCATCAAAGTGACGTAGTAATAGACGTCTTCTTGTACCTCTAACATACGACGCATACCATCCTGAATCACTACCGCTAATTCAAAGGCAAAAGTTGGGTCATAGCTAATGCAATTAGGAACAGCTGCACTCCACAAATGGCTATGACCGTCTTCGTGTTGCAACCCCTCTCCATTAAGCGTTGTTCTTCCAGCAGTACCACCGAGCAAGAAGCCACGGCTACGCATATCACCTGCGGCCCACGCAAGGTCGCCAATACGCTGGAAACCAAACATGGAATAAAAAATGTAGAACGGCAACATCGGTACGCCATGAGTGGAGTATGAGGTAGCAGCCGCTATCCAATCGCACATGCCTCCCGCCTCATTAATACCCTCTTGCAAAATTTGGCCAGTTTTATCTTCTTTGTAGAACATCAACTGATCATGATCTTCTGGGGTATAGAGCTGACCCAATTGATTCCAAATGCCCAACTGCCGGAACATTCCCTCCATACCAAAGGTACGAGATTCATCAGGCACGATCGGCACAACACGTTTACCAATCGTTTTATCGCGCACGATCGTATTGAGCATACGCACAAATGCCATCGTCGTAGAAATCTCACGTCCCTCTGTAGTGGCTTCAAGCAATGGCGCAAAAGCATCTAATGCCGGGACAGGCAAACTCTCCGCTTTTGTGCGACGTTGCGGCAAGTAGCCGCCCAATTCATGTCGACGCGCTTTCATATACTCAAGCTCTGGACTACCTTCAGCAAATTTCACCAAAGGCATTTCTGCTAGTTGCTCGTCTTTCACTGGAATCTCAAAACGATCCCTAAAGCGACGTACATCATCGTCGTTCATTTTCTTAGCTTGGTGCGCAATGTTCATTGCTTCGCCAGAGCCGCCCATACCGTAACCCTTAATGGTGTGAGCCAATATCACTGTAGGTTGATCTTTGTGATTTACCGCAGCATGAAAGGCTGCATAGACTTTATGGGGATCATGACCGCCACGATTTAACTGCCAAATTTCCTCATCACTCCAGTCAGCAACCAGCGCTTTGAGCTCAGGCGTATTGAAGACTGTCTCACGAACATAAGCGCCATTCTTGGCCTTCATAGTTTGGTATTGACCGTCCACGATCTCGCCTAGGCGCTGCATCAAGATGCCCTTTTTATCGCGGGCAAACAAGGCATCCCATTGACCACCCCAAACTACTTTGATCACATTCCAGCCTGAGCCACGAAATTCACTTTCGAGCTCTTGAATAATTTTTCCATTACCGCGTACGGGACCATCAAGACGTTGCAAATTGCAGTTGATAACAAAAATCAGGTTGTCTAATTTTTCACGTCCAGCCATTCCAATCGCACCCAGAGATTCTGGCTCATCTGTTTCACCATCACCCAAGAATGCCCAAACTTTTCGTCCTTGCTCTTGAATAAAGCCACGATCTCTAAGGTACTTCATGAAGCGTGCTTGATAAATCGCCATGATTGGACCGAGCCCCATGGATACGGTCGGAAACTGCCAAAAATCTGGCATTAACCATGGGTGTGGATAGCTAGAAACCCCCTTACCACCAACCTCTTGGCGGAAGTTATTAAGCTGATCATCGGTTAGGCGGCCGAGCATGTAGGCACGCGCATAAACGCCTGGCGCTGAATGTCCTTGCACAAAAATTAGATCGCCGCCATGCTCAGCTGAAGGAGCATGCCAAAAATGGTTGTAGCCTACGTCATACAACGTTGCAGCCGATTGAAAGGAGGAAATATGTCCACCGACATTCGTGTCTTTATTCGCACGCAAAACCATCGCCATTGCATTCCATCGTGTGTATGAACGAATACGGTGCTCAATATTTTGATCACCCGGTAAGCGAGCTTGATTCTCAACAGGAATCGTATTGATATAAGGCGTCTCAGCATGAAAAGGTTGCACCACACCATTCACACGAGCATGAGAAATTTGCTGATCAATTAGATAGGCTGCACGTTGCGGGCCCTCATTGTGAATGACGCCATCTAATGCTTGCAACCACTCTTGGGTTTCACCGGGATCTGCATCTTGCTGATTGATGTTGCCCAGAACTTGATCAGGAACGGCTGCCATAACTTGTCTCCAATAGTTACTTGTTACTTCGATTATTTTGGGTTTAATGCCCGGATGTCATTCACTCTATAAGCAACATTCTAGGAAGGTAAATGCGTGTATACAAGGAATTTTCCACATAATGGTAATATTTCTCATAATATGGAATTATATTGCAGCGCACATACACTAATGAAACATACAAAATCCCGGAAATACCCATCCCATCAGGCAAAATGGTCTTTATCGTATGAAATTCTCCGTTTTATCCAATTTGCTGATCAAGCCATTTAACTGGCTCCGAAAAATTCGGGGGCTGAAGCTTGTTTACACCCCCCTTCTCGCTATCGTGCTCTTTACGCTGGTCATGGGAGTGATCTTGGGGACTTTGCAATTGCAGGACAAAGGTCAACAAGAAGCCGCTCTATTTAGAGAGCTTTCATTTGCCAAGCAAAGAATTCAACTACGTTTTTCAAACAACACTGAATCCCTCAACACAATCAATCGTGAAATTGCAGCCAGTAGCGATGATATGAAGCTTAAACAGCTTGTGCGTGAGCAATCTAATGATTTAGTGCAAAACAATCAAGAAATAGTCAAAATTATTTGGCTCGATGCCGATAGTTCGCGCGTATGGTCAGTGCCGATTAGCAACCCAAAATCAGACTGGATTGGAAAACACCAGAATGATCTAGCCATCAACGAAGCGCTTTCTAGTGCTGTCGAACTGAGCCGTGTCACTAACAGAACTGCGTTTAGCCAGTTCATTTCCCTGGATTTTGCAGGGGAGCAGCCTGTCGCAAAAGATCGTAGAACCGTCTTTTGGCAAGTAGCACCCAATATTGTTGGGGGTCAGGCTATTGGCTTTTTGGCAGCTTTGTACACGACCCAGGGCATTCTAGACATTATTCCAGCTGAACTCAAAGCGCACTATCGGTTCACACTTTTGTCAGATAACGACAAGGTTCTCGCCATCTCTTCTGATCGCAACACGCCTAAGCGAGCATTTAGTAATCAGACCAGTTTAGATATCGGAGTGTTAAGCCCTAATATTATTTTGCGCATTGACACATATCCTCCGCCAACTGATTTGACTTTTAGAATGTTGATTGGCGTCGTTCTGGGTCTTTCTGTATTTGTGATCTGGAGTCTTTGGTCTGTATTAAAACAAATGCAAGTTCGTCAAGAGGCTGAAGCGAATTTGCGAACAGAGACTAGCTTTCGTAACGCGATGGAAAACTCCACCCCCGTGGGAATCCGCGCTCATGATATGCAAAAACGTATTACCTACGTTAATCGCGCCTTCTGTGAAATGACTGGCTGGTCAGCAAAAGAACTGATCGGCTTAACCCCACCATTCCCCTTCTGGCCTGATTCCAAGCGTGATGAGCTGGTGGAAAAAATGAACCGCGCCCTTCGCTCTGAAATTGATCTAAAAAATGGTATCGAGGGGTCCATCATGCGACGGGATGGCACCTTGATTCAGACCCGCACCTTTATCGCCCCTCTTATTAATGAAAAGGGTAAACAAACAGGCTGGGTCACCTCTTTGATTGATATTTCTGAGCCTAAAAAGATTCGAGAAGAATTAGCCGCCTCACAAGAACGCTTCATTACCGTTTTAGAAGGTCTTGATGCCGCTGTTTCGGTAGTCGATCTCGAAAATGACAAACTGTTATTTGCAAATCGCTTTTATCGGGAAAATTTTGGCGATGACTCAAAAGGTCACTTTATGTTGGCAGGCAATGCAGATGACCTGCAAACGCTACATGATGTAGCGGAAGACTTGCAAGATTCGCCGCCCGGCATTCCGACTTCCTTTTTATACCAAGAGTCAGAATCGGAAGAGATTCAGCTGAGCGATGGCAGCAATAAGTGGTACGAGGTCAGACATCGTTTTATTCCCTGGGTTGACGGGCGCCTTGCCCAACTATTAATTGCAACCGACATTACCGTTCGCAAGGAGGCAGAAGAGTTATCACGCCAACAAGAAGAGCGTATGCAATTCTCTAGCCGATTAACGACCATGGGTGAGATGGCTTCATCACTTGCCCATGAGCTCAATCAACCTCTCTCAGCAATATCCAACTATTGCATGGGCATTGCCAAACGCTTAGAGACCAATCCAGATCCAACCGTTACCAAAGAGATCTTACCCGCCTTGGAGAAGGCTTCAGAACAAGCACATCGTGCTGGCACTATCATTCAACGCATTCGGGGCTTTGTCAAACGCAGTGAACCGCAGCGTAAATCCACTTCGATCGCCGAAATCATCAACGATGCCGTGGGGCTCGTGGAAATTGAGGCGCATCGCCATCGCTTACACATTTCGACCCATATTGCGGAGAGTTTACCTACTGTAGATATTGACCCCGTTCTCATTTTGCAAGTTTTGGTCAACCTCCTAAAAAATGGTCTTGATAGCACTCGGGAAGCCTACCCCCTATCTTCTCGTTGGTCCGCACCCCCAGTCGGCATTAGCGCAGATCTAGACACTAGCATTTTCCCAGCCATGCTCAGAATTCAGGTCAGTGATGGTGGGGCTGGAATCCCAGAATCCGTCTCAGAACGCATGTTTGAGCCGTTTTTTAGCACTAAATCCGACGGTATGGGTATGGGACTGAACATTTGCCGGTCTATTATTGAATCTCACCATGGCAGGCTCTGGGCGGTTAATCGCATGGACCAAGAACAGACGAAGCTGACTGGCTGCACCTTTACAATACTCCTACCACTAGCCTCCCCTGAAGCTACGGGAGATATGGGGGCAAAGGGAAATGTTTAATTGCATTATTAATTGAATCATCTTGCGAGATCTAAATGAATTTAAGTGCGAATACCAAACCGAACCAGGCTGAAGTAGTTTATGTAGTCGATGATGATGAAGCGGTTCGTGATTCTCTAACGTGGTTACTAGAAAGCAATGGCTACGTTGTTCGCTGTCATGCTAGTGCTGAACGTTTTTTACAATCCCTACAAAGCACTGACAAGTCCACCATTTCTTGCGCAATATTGGATGTTCGCATGCCAGGTATGTCCGGCCTAGAATTGCAAGAACGTTTAATTAGCGAAAATTTACCGATGCCTGTTGCATTTATTACGGGTCATGGTGATGTCTCAATGGCAGTCTCTACTATGAAGCGTGGTGCTGTAGATTTCATCGAAAAGCCTTTTAAAGAAAATGATTTGTGTGGCTTAGTTGATCGCATGCTTGCAAAAGCTCGAGTAGATTACTCACAAGCGAGCCAACGTAAGATTACCCAAGGCCTCTTAAGCAAACTCACAGGTCGTGAGCGTCAAGTACTTGAGCGTATTGTTGCAGGTCGTCTTAACAAACAAATCGCGGACGATCTTGGTATTTCTATTAAGACTGTTGAGGCGCACCGTGCCAATATCATGGAAAAATTGAACGTCAATACTGTTGCCGATCTTCTACGCCTGGCCTTATCTGACCCTCAACCTAATTAAAAAGGTTACTGGTTACCAATGCCCGCTCAACTCCTCGACGGAAACGCCCTCTCTAAAAAACTTCGTGCCGAAATTGCTGCTCGTGGCGCCATCGTTACCGCTAAAGGCGTTCGTCCTGGATTAGCAGTCATCGTTGTGGGCGACAACCCTGCCAGTCAAGTCTATGTTCGCAATAAGGTAAAGGCTTGCGAGGATGTTGGTTTTCATTCAGTGTTAGAGCGCTATTCAGCCGAACTTGGCGAAGAGGAGTTGCTTGCACGTATCGCTACCCTGAATGCCGATCCTGCCATACATGGCATCCTTGTACAGCTTCCTCTTCCAGAGCATATTGCCTCTGAAAGAGTGCTCGAAGCTATTGCCCCAGAAAAAGATGTTGATGGCTTTCATGTTGCCAATGCGGGCGCACTCATGGTTGGCCAACCTGAATTTAAACCATGCACGCCTTATGGTTGCATGAAGATATTAGAAAGTATTGATTACCCAATACGTGGTGCTCGCGCTGTGATTGTCGGCGCCTCTAATATTGTAGGCAAACCCATGGCCATGCTCTTACTTCAAGCTGGCGCAACCGTGACGATATGCAACAGCAAAACTCGTGATTTAGCTCACCACACTAAAGACGCAGATATTTTGGTTGTAGCCACCGGTAAGCCAAAGATGCTCATGGGAGACATGGTTAAAAATGGTGCTGTAGTGATAGATGTGGGTATCAACCGCCTGCCCGATGGCAAGCTTTGTGGTGACGTCGATTTCGATACCGCTAAGTATGTGGCTGGATGGATTACCCCAGTACCCGGTGGCGTTGGTCCAATGACTATCACTATGCTCCTCATGAATACTTTAGAGGCAGCAGAAAAAGCAGCCAAACTCTAGATCCATTAAGCTAGAGGGATGAATACATCTCCTTTAGCCACCTCCGTTAAAAGTAAGCCGTTTCCTGCAGAGCTAAGAAATAATCCTTTACTGACTTTTGGTAGAGGCATTGCTGCTTATTCAGAAGTAAAGCCTGAGCATATCCAACCTGCGATCAATTTTTTACTCAAGAATGCACAATCTGCCGTTGACATCGCAACCAATTCGAAGACCCCACCAACCTGGGATGATTTAGTCGAGCCACTCGAAGATGCCACAGAGGCATTAGGTAGATCATGGAGCGTCATCTCTCATTTAAATAGCGTTGCTGATACCCCGCAACTCAGATCAGCTTATGGCGAAATGCTGCCGCAAGTTACGGCATTCTTTTCCAGCCTTGGTCAAAACCTCGCCCTCTATCAGAGATTTAAAGAACTCAGTAGTAGCCCCGAATATGCAAAACTTCATCCCGCCCAGAAAAAGGTCATTGAAAACTCCCTGCGAGATTTTCGGTTGGGCGGCGCTGAATTAAGTGATATCGATAAACCCCGCTTTACCCAAATTCAGGATGAGCAAGCTACTTTAGGTAAGGCGTTTTCAGATCATGTCCTAGATGCTACTGATGCATTTGTTCACCTGATTACAAATGAAGCTGAATTGGCGGGTTTGCCAGAGGATGTTAGAGCGGCTGCAGCAGATACTGCTCGCCAAAAAGATTTGCAAGGTTGGGCCTTCACATTGCACTTCCCCTCCTATTACCCAGTAATGCAATATGCGGAGAATCGAGCCTTACGTCGCCTGATGTATGAGGCCTATGTGACCCGGTCCTCCGAACTAGGACCTATATATGCACAGGGGCAATCATCATGGGATAACACCCAAAACATGCTAGATCAGCTAAAACTGAGAGATGAAGAAGCTAGAATGCTTGGCTTTGCGAATTTTGCTGCGTTGAGCTTAGCCCCCAAAATGGCAAATACTGTAGAAGAAGTTGATCTTTTTTTAACCAACTTTGCAAATAAAGCCAA
>JACCDO010017675.1_pt1 | contig 29788 bp, 28 predicted proteins | sample 7446101 | NCBI WGS metagenome assembly JACCDO01 (sample SAMN15323440, study PRJNA562643) | freshwater metagenome | isolation source: river surface water | place: USA:Blue River Watershed | collected 2017-08-16
ACAATATATTATATATGTATTTCAATTTATTTTATTATTAATCATTCTTCGTCTCGTTAGAATTATACTTATATATATTATAAAATAAATAATGTATAAAGATATTGAAAGATACGCTGATTTATTAGCAATACCCTTTTGGTTTATAGCAGTATTATACTTTTTAAAAATAAAAAATAAAACAAGAATAGAATATTTGTTAACATTCTTTGTTGTAATGGGTTTAATTTGTGATACTTATTTTAGTTTATCATTTTTTAAGATTGTTCCATAATATTATCTACTAATCTTTCAACTGATAATTTATCAGTAGGACTATAAATTTTATTAATAGTATTAAATAAATTTATTTTAATAGTAGGATAATATTCTTTGATTTCTTTCATAATTATTTCAGAGTATTCTTTTAAAACATCGCGTTTTTGGGTCCAATATATTGCCCAATCTTTTTTACTATTATAAACAGAATCATCAATTATATCTAATGTAGAAAACCATAATTCAATATTAGATAATAATAAATCTTTTAAATCTGGTTTGTTTCGAAATTTGTATAATCTATTTCTTAATTTTTCATATTTTGAATCTTCTAATATTTCTTTTGCAGATTCTTGATTCTTTTTGCTATTTGGTTTGTGAGCTACATAATAAAAGTTATATTTTAATTTTATTGGATACCATTTGTTATTAATTTCATCGAATATATGTACGACATAACCTTCTGGTTCAATTTCATTATCCCCGTCCAATAACTTATTATAGTTATCATTAACGAAGTTTAGAATATCTTTCCAATTTGTAAATTCTACCATAGGTGTATTACAAGGTAATTGATGCTCATTAATATCTGGTAAATAAAACATTTTATTCATATTAGTGAATATCGTATATCCTAAGAATGGACACCATGCTTTACCATAAAAAACTGTTAATTCCGTAGTTGGAATCGCATCGATTGCTTCGAAATGCATTGTAATTTGTTCATCTTGTAAATTATTATATATTAAATAATCTGAAATCTTATTAACAAAATTATCGATTGAACCATAGCTACCAATAATTGAATTAGTAATTCTAATTTTAACAGGATTTTTATTAGTAACTGTAAATCTCGATTTCGAACCAAAGATTAATAAACCTATATTAGTATTGATAAACATTGAATCACTCATTTGTTCGAATAGTTCCAATAAAGTTTTATATCTTGGAGATATGATTGGTATGAATGTTAAATTAAAAAGAGAACCATCGTGTTTATACGTAATTACATATTTACATTTTTTAGGTTGAATAAATTGATACCAAGATTTTCTATTTGGCATACATACATCTAATATATCGAATATATATGGGAAAACAGCTGGGTCTTTTTCAATCATTGAATAATCGGGGAAAACAGGTAATGAACCACGTAATAAACTCCAATTATTAGTTTTTATATCTTTTAATAATACTTCACCACGGTAGTCTCTTGATAAACCGTTAAATATTTGCATTCCATCAGTATATGAAATTGAAATAATCTCAAATGAATCATTTTTAAATTCAGATGTTGTTTTAATTAAATCTTTTGGAAATAAATTAATTACATTATTCAAATCATTATTATTCTTTTGAATTAATTCAATTAAATTATATTGTTCGGTACATTCTGGTATGATTAGGGTATTTAAGTATCTAGTTACTATATTTGATATATTTTCTGTAAAACCAGTACCAATATCAATAGTCATAGGGTCATATTCACCATGTTCTAAATTTACATTTGGAAAATAGATACCATTATCGGGTAATTTACTATAGCTTCCAATCTTAGATGTAAATTTAAAACCTAATTGATTAATTGGCATCAAATATGAACCTATTTTAAGCGAAGAACAATAGTTTAATTTTGCCTCTTCTGATAAATTGTTCAATGTACTGGACCAAGCTAAATTATATAATGGCTGTACAGAATCAATTATAATTACGTTATATTGTGTATCTTCTAAACAGTCATTTAACTTGGTTAACCATCTGGTTTGAACATCTTTTTTAGCATCCTTATCACTAACATAGTTATACACTTCTTCATATGTCTTATTATTTAAATCTAAACCTAATTCATTAGCAATCTCATAATAACAAGTGTCTCTTTCAATATGACACCAATTAAAATTAGATAGTTCATTAATAAGGTTTCTAGAAGTCGTTGACTTTCCGGAACCAGGTAAACCGAGATTAATAATAATTACTCTTTCATTTGAAATATTTCTTTTATTACAAAAGTTTCTTATAAAAGAATTATTTTCTTTTAATTTATCAATCAAATAATCATTCAGTTTTAGAGAATTATTAATAGTTTCGGTATGATTAACTGGTTCAGATGAAATTCTAGATAGATTATCTGCTGCAAAAAGCATTGTAGCAAAATTGATACACTTTTTACCATAGTTATAAGGTAATGTAATCAATAATAAATCATCGAATTTCTGAATGGTATCTTTACACGCATTATGAGAGCAACAACACATATGATTGTCTACCGACCATAAAAGTGGTATTAACTCATCTTCATTCATAATATGTTTACAAAAAGATGAAATTAATTTTGTACCGATTTGAGCATGACCTGTAAATAAGGGTTTATTCTTCTTTACATCTATGATTTTCTTTGCAAATGGTTTTCCAATATCGTGTAAAAACCCTATCCAGAAAGCGATTTCAGGTTTAATGTTAAATTTATCACAAATTAACATACATTGTTTTCCACACTCGAAAAGGTGTTCTAATAATGATTCATGGTGATACTTGGTTTTAAAATGATTATTGTTTAAATCAATAATTTCATTATATAAATCTGATGGTAAGTTTAAGTAATCTAACGCTTCAATGTAAGTATTAAAATTCATTTTGTTTTTTATAATTCAAAATAATAAATTTTATAAATTATCAAATTTTAATTATGATTATTATTGAAATCAAAAAAATATAATTTATTATATATAAATTAGATTGTTAATCTATATAAAATAAAAATTAATAGAATTAGAGTTTAATAGCTGTGATATCTTTTATAATACCAACTTCATCATCATAAACAATATCTTTTGGTTTTAATGATTTATCATCAATCATTTTATTTAATCTTTGTTTTAATTCAAGTTTATTAGCTTCGTCAATATTATTGTTTTCAACCATACGATTTAAATATTCATCTACTCTATTCTTTTTAGTATATGTATCTAATCTAGCCCATTTTTTTTTAATTGATGCTTTAACAACTGCATCATAACAAGATTCAGCAGTTTCAAATTGAATTGCATCTCTTTTATTTTTAACTACTTTTTTGTTTTTAGCATTATTCTTAACATATTCATTATATTGTAATTGATTAAGCCATGCATCTAATTGATATTGATTACCTTTATATTCTTTGATAACTTTAGGAGGTACTGGTTCTAAATTTAAATCAATTCCGTGTGAATTATCTTTTTTATTAAAATCATTAACTAGATTACGAACATTACTAAACATTTTTGTTATTATTACTATAATCATAAATTTGTTTTAAGTAATCAAATTTATAATAATTAAATAAATTTGACATTTTTAATAATAAAACTAAAGTAAATAAATATAAATAAATATGGAATATTTAAACAACTTAATCAAACAAATAACAGATGACTGTTATAAACATATTGATGAGGATATTGGTTTAAATGAATTGACATTGTACGTTTGTGCATTATTGATTCAGATTTATCAAAAGAAAGACTATGATAAAGAAATATTTGAACCATATATACGTCAATTAGTTGCAAGAACTAATGTTGAAAAGTATGGTAAATTTTATTATAACTTTACTGATATTGATAATAGTAAAATAGTCGAGGGTTTATTGAATATACCATTAATAGAACAAAGAAGTGAAGAATGGTATCGTATTAAAGAAGATAGTGTTGGTGCAAGTGAATGTGCCAGTATCTTTAATAATAACCCATACTGTTCTCGCAAACAATTAATCATTAAAAAGTCATTGAAGGGTAAAGAAGAAAAAGGTTTACCATCAATCCATATTAATCACGGTGTTAAGTATGAACCAGTTATTCAATTAATATACTGTATTAAAAATAATACAAAATTATATGAATTTGGTAGTATTAAACATCCGAAATTAAGTATGGTTAGTGCATCACCAGATGGAATAACACCTAGTGGTATTATGATAGAAATCAAGGCACCATTGGCACGTGAAATCACTGGTATACCTCCAAAATATTATTGGTATCAAATGCAACAACAATTACAGGTTTGTAATTTACACAAAGTTGATTTTGTTGAATGTAAAATAACAGAATATTTAAATTTTGAAAGTTATTCTAATGATTTTATGAATGATAAAGATGGTTATATTACTGCAAATGGTAATTATAAAGGTGTATTAATCGCTTGTTTTGATATTTCAGTTGCAACTGATTATAAGCCTTATTATTATGTGTATCCTCCTAAATTATTAAAAACTAGTGAAATACCACAATGGTTAAGTGATGAAAGAAAAAAATTACCTAACAAGTATTTATTCTCTTCAAATATTTATTGGAAAGTAGATAAGTATTCAGTTACTGAGGTATGGAGAGATGATTTTTGGTGGAATAATAATTTAGAATTATTTTCTCAATTCTGGGATGAAGTTTTAAATTGCAGAAAAAATGGAATAGAATCACTTGAAAAACCTAAAAAAGATAAACCTACTACAACTAGAAAATCAAAACAACAAACTATTAAAAAATATACATATGATTCGGATGAAGAAGACCATAAAAATCATAATTTCGATATTGAATTTGCTGATTTAGAAAAGTTTTACTATTCATCTGATGATGATTGTGATATGGAAGATGATGATAAATCAAGTTATAATAATCATTGCATGCTTCATTCCGACGTAGAAGATGATAAACCGAAAGAAGTAAAACCTAAAAGAACTACACGAAGTACTACAAAACAAAATCAGTGTATGTTATTATCATCGGATGATGAAGATAATAATGTTAAAGAAGTAGTTAAAGAGATTTCAAAGCCAAAACCAACTAAAAAAATAATAATTAAAAAGCCTCCAAGACGTCAAGTTGAATTATGTTTATTAGGCTCTGATTCAGATTAAAAAATAAGTTTTTATATTTTTATCAAGAATATTATAATAAAAAAGATATTAATAGCGTTTTTTTTATTACAATATAAAACTATGTTTAATATAAACATCTTAATAACGAATGTCTTCGTCATCATTAGATTTAACAAATTATGAAATATTAAAACAAGTTGGTACTGGTGCATTTGGAACTGTTTATAAGGCTTTAGATAAAATCACAGGAGAAATAGTAGCTATTAAAATAGAAGAGGCAAAAAAGAGTTCTAGATTAGACTATGAGTATGATATTTACAAAGATATTAAAGATGAGATAGGATTTCCACATATTTATGACTTTACAAAGACATCTAAAAATTATATTTGTATTATGGAATGTTTAGGTCCATCATTGGAAGACTTATTCGAATTTTGTGGAAAGAAATTTTCATTAAAAACCACATTAATGATTGGTATTCAAATATTAAATAGAATTGAAAGTATTCATAATGCAGGAATTATTCACAGGGATATCAAACCTGATAATTTTTTAATCGGATTAAATAAAAATAAAAGTAGAATATATTTAATTGATTTCGGTTTATCTCGTAGATATATTGTTAATAACGAACATATTGAGTACAATAAAGATAGAAGTTTTACAGGTTCATTCCGTTATTCATCTTTACGTAATCACAAAGGTATTGAACAGAGTAGAAGAGATGATTTAGAATCAATCGGTTATATGTTAATTTATTTTTTGAAGGGAGCGTTACCATGGCAAGGTTTAGATGGTTCTACGAAGGATAAACGTTCAAATAATATTTTTAAAGTAAAATACAATACATCTTTAAATGACTTATGTAGTAATATACCGAGAGAATTTTTATTATATATGTCATATTGTAGATTATTACGTTTTAAACAGAAACCAGATTATAATTTATTAAGAAATTTGTTCATTTGTTTATTTAAAAATTCAAATTATCAATTGGATTATATTTATGATTGGAATTTAATTGCTAAAAATAAAAAGATTGAATTGAAAGAAAAAGAACACAATTAAAAATATATGTTTTTAATAAGATAATGAATAAAAAACATATATTAACTGATTTATCTGTATCGATGTTTTTAGACAGTGATAAAGACTTATCGCCTACGTTAAAAGATAATTATTTACGTTTCTCATCAGACTTGAATGAACGGAAGCGTTATAATTGGGTAAAAGATGATACTATTAATAATTGTCAAAATTGTAATACTCTTTTCACTATTTTATTGCGTAAGCATCATTGTAGATATTGTGGAAAGATATTTTGTTATAAATGTGCAAATAATTTTATTAACATATCAAATATAAATGATGATATACCGAAACAAGTATGGAATATAAAATCATATTTCAATTTTTCAGATACTCATCGTGTATGTGATGACTGTAATATAACAATAAATAATTTAAAATCAATTTCAAAGTTGTTAACAGTATTTGAATTACTGCCTTTGGATATAAAAGATTATAAAAATATATCATTGGTTTCTAAGTCTTGGAATCTCATCTCAAAATATTATTACAGTTCTTTTAGAGAGATTCAATACTATTTCCCCGACCATATATATACTAAAAAAGATAAAAACATACTTCGATTGAATCGTCGTTATTTTGTAGGACATTCTAAGTGGATAACTCAATTAATTTTATCAACTGATTGGGAAAACGAGAATCAATCATATATTGACGAATGTATGGAAATAATTGAAAATTCAAATAGAAATACATCTTGCTGGGAGCTAATGTGTACGAGGTCTTGTTCGTGTAATTTAGAATGTGAAGATTTATTTCTACTCTTTTCACGTAAGTTAACCTATGGTCCGATTATATATAAATTAATAGATAAATTAAAACAATGTAACATCAATGAATTATCTTGCTATTTATCATGGTTTATAAACCTAATGAATTATTATAAAGATTATAGTAATATTTCAGAAACTTTAGAAAATGTTTTAATTGATAAATGTATAAAATCAAAAAATATTTGTAATCAATTGTTTTGGGTATTAACACAAAATATTAGGAATAATTTAACATCATCAGATTATTTTAAAAAATTCAGATTTAAGTTAGTGAGTCATTTATCAAATGATTTATATAAATTGTTTCAAAATGGATTTGATTTTACAACTAGTATAATAAACATAGCAGAAAATAATGAAGGAAATATATGTGAAAGTATAAAAAAATATTTATTAGATAATGATTTTAATACAGATAGACCATTCTATTTACCAATTGATTTTGATAAATGTTTTCACGGAATTTCAATTAATGATATTAAAATTATTGATTCTAAAACCAAACCGATAATATTACCATGTAATTATCCAGATAATCAATCTATTAAGAAATATGAAATAATGTTAAAAAAAGAAGATATTCGTAAAGAAAACATTATAATGCAAATGATAAGTTTAATGGATATTATATTAAAAAACGAAGAAAGTATTGATTTCAATGTTGTTGTATATAAAATATTACCGATATCTGAAAAGTATGGATATATTGAATTTGTACCTAGTTCAAAAACATTATATAGTATAAAAGAAGAATTGGGGTTTACAATACAGAATTATATACTCGAAAAACATAGCGATTTGATTGAGTTTAGAGATAAATTTATAAAAAGTTGTGCAGCCTATACGGTTATCACTTATTTATTAGGCATAGGTGACCGACATTTAGATAATATTATGTTAACCGATGATGGTAAACTATTTCATATTGATTATGGGTATATTTTAGGAAAAGACCCAAAACCGGTATCACCAGAGTTTAGAATAACACCTGAAATGATTGATGCAATGGGTGGTAAAACATCAAATAATTATGAAAAATTTAAAAAGTATTGTGGAAACATATATAATTGTCTAAGACGTCACGCTCCTGTATTCTATACGATGTTAATATCATTAACAGAATTTCATCCAAGTTTAGAGGATCGAACATTGACGAAAGACTATATACACGATTTTGTAATGACAAGATTCGTACCAGGTGAGAGTTATAAAGAAGCGGAACTTCAATTTAGAAATAAAATAGAACAGAATTCCAATACATATTCAGAGAACATTATAGACTTTTTTCATAAGACATACCGGTCTGATTCAAATTCAAAAACAGATGATAAAAATAAAGGTATATTAAATTATATTGCAATTCCATTTTGGAAATAATAATGAGTTTGGAAATTATTATTTATTTTAATGTTTGATAAATATAAATAATAATTATGTCTGTTAAATACATTCCTAAAAAATATGAATCTACGTATGACATAAATAGTATTCCAAGAGGTTTAACAGTGATGCATAATGATTTAAAAGATACAATTAAAACATTTACAACCGAGTTTTATAATAGAAATTTAGATGTAACACTGTATGTAACAAGTGAATTAATTATTTCTGGTTGTTTTGATAAGATATATAATCATTTAGTGAATTACTATTTTAATGATGTAAATTTAGCAAATCTGCAATTTTTGCCATTCCTAAGTCAATTTAATAAGTATTATCAAAGGTATGATTATAAAATAAAGAAAAGTCATCCATTGTTGTCAGTAAACGACCAAGTTATAAGAAACTTTGCATTTTTTGCGGTATCAATATTAAGTTTATCTAAAAATAATAAATTAATTAAATTACCTAAAATAGAAATCATTGATTTGGATTTACAAAATAAAAAGAAACAATTAGTAAGTAAAAATTTAACATTGGTAAATATGTTTTTAAAAGAAGATGATTCAAAACATATCATTGTACCATTATCTGAAATTTGTAATTACTTATATGATACAACGTTAACATCACGGGAACAAATGTGTATATATTGGTATTCTTGGTTATTGTCATATGAAAAGACATATCATAATAGTAATATGATAGTTGCAACTAGATTAATTGATGGTATAGACGTCAAATATACAAGAGATTTTATTTGGATAATATGGACAATAATAAAATATTTTTCAAATAAGCATATATTACCATATATAAATTACTTATATGACTTATTTATTACAAATTATTCCAGAAGTTTTAAAAGGTCTAAAGCAAACATCATAGTAATGGCATTTATGTTGGTAATAAATCCATTTCCAAAAATTACATACCCTATTGCACCAATGGATGATAAAATCTATTGTACCGGAGTTAAAAATAGTTTAAAAGTTAATTTATACTTTTTAAAAATATTCCAAGAAGCATTAACAAAGAATATATAAAATTTGATAATTTATAGATTTTATTAACCTTTAATAATTAGAAACGAATAAATGGATATTAATTTTATGAGAAGTTTCCTAGGTATAGGACTAGATAATGATTCCTCAAAAAGTAAATCATATGATAATACAATATCTGAATGCAATTATTATGACCCTACCAATGATATTAAAGATAGAAAAGATAAGGTTCGATTAAAAAACGTTAATTTTAGTTGTTATGTGAATGTAGTATTTCAAATATTATTACATTCAAGTAAATTATGGAAGTTAACTACCAAAAAGTTCGGTAATGAAGAACTATTATTAATAACTAGAAGTGGTTATAGTAGTTTTGAGAAAATAGATATGGAAAGCCAAGGTGATGCAGTACTATTTTTAAATTGGATATTAGACCAATTTGAAAATAAAAAATTATGGAATCAAAAATGGTTAAATAGATATACTTGTCAAATTTGTAAAAAGAATGAATCAGTAGAAGAATCAAGAAACGTATGGCGTATGTATTCAAATCATTTAAAAGAATATTTTGAAGAAACTGAAGACGGCGAGTTTATTCACTATGACGGTGATATGTCTGATATGCTATTTAATCAATCTCACGATATGGTAACCAGAATGTGTACTGTTTGTGGTTATAATACAAACCATACAAAATTAGAAAAAATAGCTCATAGTCCGAAATATATGTTTTTCCATATATTTAATATAGTTAATCAAAAAATTAATTATTATCTTACATTTGATTTAAAAATTATCAATACGTTATATACATATGATTTATTAGGTTTTATTGTACATATTGGCGATGATAATGCGGGACATTATGTAATATATTTATTAGATTCAGACAACGAATGGTATTTATATGATGATGATAAGATATATAAAATTGAATGTATCGAAGATATTTTAGATGAAAAATCACCAGATAGAAAGATTGTATTTCTATGGTATATAATCAATAATATAGAATCGAGTGAGTCATTGGTTTAAGTTATAAATTCAATACAAAAATGTATATATGAATTAATAATAAATGAAAAATATTATATTTTTATTAATATTATTAGTGGCGATAATATCACTGATATTTGTTTCTAGATTAAAATTTAAACATAATTTCTGGGATAAGCAGCCAGTAATGAGAGAGTATAGCAGTGATACCGATATAATTGGAACAAATTGTAAATTTAATATTAATATTACTGATAAAGAAATAAAATTAATTGAAAACGATTTGAATTTTGATATAATATGGAAATTTTTAGATGAAGAGTTCTCAGAACATTTACATATTAATAAAGAGTTTTTTAGATATCAATATGATATAAGTGGAGCATTAAATATTAGTTTATATAAAAATAAAAACATAATTGGGTTTATTCATTGTCATCCAATTAATTTAGAAATAAATGGTAAGAATCAAGTATTTGGTTATGTGGATTTTTTATGTATTAAACGTGAACATAGAAACATTGATTTAGCAACTATATTAATATGCTCGGTATTAAATCAAACAGAAGATACATCACAGCCATTTATATTTAAAAGAGATACTAGCAGGTTACCATTTATGCCAATTTTAGAATCTAGATACCACTATCACATATTTACAAATGAAGAAAAGATGAAAAAAACAAACTTAAAAAATAAATCAAATCGTTTTATACGTAAATTAGATGTTACAAACGATGCAGAGATAAATAAGTATTTAGATTATTACAATAGTCTTGTGGGACAATTTGATTTGAATAAAAAGATGGATTTAGAAGAATTACGTGAAATGTTTATCGTACGTAAAGTACTAAATATGTATATATTAAAGATAGATGAAAATGAATTTGAAACAATTATAATAGGTAAAGATAATAAATTAGATTGGTTTGGTAAGACATTAATAACTTTTGATATTGACAATATATTAGGCGACATGAATAATACAAAAATTCAATGGGATATATTTAAAAAAGAATTATTAGATAGTGAGTATGACTTTATAACAGTACCTTTTATTGGTAGTAATATTAATTTTATAATTGAAAATAAATTACAAGGGGCAAATAACTATCAATATTATTTTTATAATTATAAAAGTAATAAATTTATAAATGAGGATTTTAGTTTTAATATAAATTAAAATTTGACCAAATTAATAATATTTGAAATTTAATTATAAATAAAAAATAAAAATGCAAATACAAAATATATCAGATGAAGAATTATTGAAAGCAATATTACAAGTATCTTTTAGGTTAATTAATAATAGATTATATTGTAAATATTTTGTTTTAGATAATTTAATATATGATGACGAATATGAACAATACAAAATTAAAGATAGGCGTAGTATAAGAGCGATGAGTTACTATTTAGAATATAATGACCATCCAGATTTAATAGACGATGTTGATACTTTTTATGGAAAATTGAGTAGAAGTTTGGAAAGAAATAATAAAAGATATTTATATGATATTATATTGACTAAAACGATAGAATATTTGTATAAAAATAAAAAAAATTGATTAATATAATAAATGATAACAAGATAGTAATAAAGCTTGTTATATACCTATAAAAATGCCTACTATATTAGATTTTATGAAAGAGACCAATAAAAGGTCTCGTGATGTTTTTATTGACGAAAATAAAGATTTCGTATTAGATGAGTCAGTCGATAATGATGACGCAAATATTAAAACAATAGTATATAAAAATAATATTGATATGAATTTTAAACCATTATATGGTAGAAACACACTATCATATGATGATTTGAATAATTTTAAATTAGAAAAAAATGCAAATATACGTTATAAGAGAATAAAATTAATAAAAAATGAAGTAATTTTAAATAAATTATTTGAAGATATAAAAATAAATTAAATAATAATTTATATTTTTAAAATTAATTAAAACATAATTTTTGTTTTATTTTTTAATTAATTACTATATTTGTTTGTACTATTTATTTAAGCAGAAGCTGGTTTAGGAGCAGCAACAATGACTTTAGATAATAAACCGTTAATATTCATAAAAGAATATAAGAGTTTTTTGTCTAAGTTGAATAATTTAGCTAAAGCTGCATCTGGTTTCCATTTCTTTTTATCTTCTTCAGTTTGTAATTTTTGGTTTTTGATATAAGTGGAAACAGCTTTCATCATAGATTGACGGGTATAACGACCTTCAATTGAGTCAACTTTTTGACCTTGTAAGAAAGTGGACATAGCAGCTTGGACTTGAACTGGTTTTTGAGTAACAACACGTTTTGGTTTAGATTTTTGAACTTTCTTTTGTTCTTTTTCAATTTCAACAGCGAGACGTTTTAAGTTTTTATGTAATTCTCTTGTTTGTTGAGCTTGATTAGCAGCTGCTTCAACTAAAGTTTGGAGCATAGCTTGGACAGTTCCAGTTGAAACTTGAGATTCAGTGTTAGATGCTTGAGATTCTGTATTTGTATTCATTTATGGTTATTAAAGTTGAAATATCTTTAAGTAATTATAATACTAATTATTATTAAAAACATAAATAATTTATTTCAAGCATAATTGTTCGTTTATTTAAAGATTAAATAAATATTATTTTGGATATTAAACGCATTTCTAAATTTTAAAAAAATATCTTATTCTAAAGAATTAACTCTGTCTATATTAATAAATGGACTCTTCTAACAATAATGTAGATAATAATGATGTAGATTTTGATTCATTAAGAGATGTATGTTTAACCAACTTAAAGATTTTATCCAAAATTCAACAAGGTGATAAATTATATTATAATAATGGTATATTCTCCATAGATTCACCAGCTTATTTGCAAGGTATCGCGAGATGGTATTATGCTGAATCTCGTTCAAATACATTAAAAAACTTAGATGATTTTTTAAATAAAGTTTTTAAAATGATTGATTTGATTTATAAAAGAGAAATGAAATGTGAACAATCAATTGAAAATACTTTTTATACTAAATATTTAACAAAATCAAGTTCTTCGGTATTCAACGAAGAAAACCCATCATTAATGTTAACCTTTATAAATGAGATTAAAAATTGTATTACAGGATTAAATAATTTAAAATTAACATATAAAAGCGATATACAAACAGTATCATCAATCGATGTAATAATTGAAAAATTAAATGTTCGTGTTAAAAAGATGACTAGTGTGCTTTCATTTCAAAGTAAAAACTAAATTAAAATAAAAGACATTTAAAATAGAATAAGTATAAATATAATAACGGCGGCGATAATATAACCTTTATTATTTATAATATGTTCATATTTATCGTAATAAGGTAATACTTTTAATTTTTCGATATTTTCAGAAATAATATTTGAAACAACTATAGCAACAGCTAATACAATGGCAGCTTTAATTAAACCCATTTAATATATAATTATAAAGTTTATTTTAATTTTTATAATTATATTTTTATTATGAATTATATAATCGGAATTATTTGTAAAAATTATAATAATTGTATTGGATATAAAAATACTAATAAATTAATTTTTAATATATCAGATGAATTAAAAAATTTCAGAAAAATAACAAGTGAAACAACATCGACTCATAAAAAGAATATATTACTTATGGGTAAGAATACTTGGTTATCATTACCTAAACCAATACTTCCAAATAGAGTTTCTTGTGTAATAACATCGAATTACTTAGAATATTCTAAAATATATATGAACACACCTGACATTCTATTCTTTGGTGGTATACCACAATTTTTGGATTATTTCAAAAATAATAATACTAAATACAATAATATATTTGTAATTGGTGGTACAAGTATGTATCAATACTTCTATGATAATGGTTTATACAATTATTTATATATATCGCAAATAACATCACCCAATAACTTTGGAGATGTAGATATAAATTTCAAAAATATCGAAAATGAGTATGAATGCATACACTCAGAGTATTATAAAAATGTATTGAGTAAACATACATTAGATAACCAAGATTATTATTTGGATTATAATTTTAGTGTTTATAAAAACAATAATAAACAAGAATTTAAGTTTCTAAATTAAAAATAATAAATAATTCATTTTAATTCAATTCAATTCAATTCAATAAACAGAAAATGATATTTATTTTAACATCATATTAATGTTTTTAGAATAAATGTTTATGTAACCGGTTAATTAACGTATAACTCACCATATTAGAAGGCGATACGATATGGCAATATCTGGTGTACCACTATACATCGCCCACCAATTCGCCTATATATGCGGTAATATATATATATATATAATACACCGATAGTGTAATTTTTGATATAGATTTTTGCTTTTATTATGCGAAGTTCATATAATATAAACTGATGTTTCTTTAAAATTATTAAATAATTAAAATGATTTTATAAATAATTAATTTTTTATTAAAACAAATATTATAAACTTTCAATAATATTTATTTTAATTATTAGTAACAATATAATAAGTTAAGAAAAAACAAAAGGAAAGGTGTAAGGGACAGAATGCAATCCATTCCTAACTTGTTTCTCAAGAAAACCTTGGTTTGGTAAACTATGTTTTCCAAAGAGATACCTATGTATCTGTTTCCCTAGTTTGAATATGCTAAACCTCCCATACCTGATATTATTCTTAAAACATTGTAATTTACGGCAAACACTCTAAAAATATAATTATAACACTTATTAGGTGTTTCAAGTGTAGAACTATATGGATTTAAGGTTAATGATAATATTGAATTATCTATTCTCGAGAAATTACATGTACCAGTTGGTTGGTATTCATCTGATTTTAATCCAAAATTATACATATAGAATCCACCACCATATCTTTTAAATTCATTTTGATAGAAAGAGATTGATGAATTATTTGGTGATAAAAACTGCATTGGTTGTACACATCTAAAATATGAACCATCCCTTGATTTAAATCTATCTCCACCATTAATACGTAATTTAGCAGTATTAACAATATCTTGTTTTAATTGTAAATCGAAATTTTCTTCATTTGAGTTACCTCCAAAGGCATTAAAATCATATAAATTACTTAGGAAATATTTATTATTATAATTTGTATCCAATGAACCATCTTGAAATGTAAAGTTATTACGTTGACCCCTCCATATAATCATTTTACAAGGATGATTAAAATATAAAGGTATTTCAACTAAATTATGATTTGTTGTAAATAAACTTGATGTTTGTATTTGTTCAATTAAATATTCGTGTTCAGATTCTGCAAAACGTCTTCTTTCATCTGTATCTAAAAATATATAATCACAATATACTTTGAATTCTAATATCTTTTCAACGTAATTTGTCTTATTGTATATGCCATCTTCATAATCAAAATTTGTTATTTTAACAATGTTTGAGGTATTTCTTGTTGCGGTATTGATTGTATCTTTTGTATTTAATTGAATGTTTAATTTTACTTCATGATGTTGTAAAGCAATTAATGGTAAAGCTAACCCCGGATTTCTACAAAACCAAAATTGTAATGGTACATATACTTTAACCTTTTTATCATAATCTTCTCTGTCGGATGAAGATTCAATACTTGTATTAACCATCGTTAATAATTGTTCATATTTCTCTTTGGAATATGTTAATTGAGTCCAAATATCTAACCATTCACCATAATGTCTATCAATGAGTTGACCACCTATTTCTATTTCTACAAAATCTATTAAGTGAAATCCCCATCTAATTAAATAATCTTTTAGGTAGCCATTATATTTTTTAATTTCAGAATCATACCCAGAATATATAAACACATTACTACCGAATACAGTTGGTTGCATGTTATTATGGTTTTGACTACCACCTGATACATCTAATATTAAAGCGGTAATAGGTGCATTAATTCTAGGTTCATTACCTAAATTATCAGTATTAATAACCGTACCTGAAATTGGCGATGTTTGTGCAACTAACCCATAACCTACACCAGCGGTTGTTGGTGGTCCATTCGCATTACTACTATGTGTATGTATTGGCATTTCATTTATATTTAAACCATGTTTCTCTTCACCAGATAATTCACCTAATGTTCTATTTGAAAATGTAGATGTCATATAAATTGTTCCTGAACCATTAATAAGTAAATTGATTTCAGTATTTGATATAGCATTTTGTAATGATGTTGCTAATTTAACAGTAGTAGAATTTACTTTAATAATATAATATGTACTCGATGTATTTAATGGTGTTGGCAATGAACCAGTTGAGGTAAACTTAACTGCCATACCATTAGACCATTTATCAACGTTATTTTGAACGGTAATTGTATTACTAGATACGTTAATACTAATTGGGGATAATATTTCAGTGGTAGTACCTTGGCCAATCATACCTAATATTTTTCCGCGATAATCAGGTAAATTAAAGAATAATCCACTCCCGCCAAATGAAAATCCAATTTTTTCAAACAATCTAAAATAATCGTTTTTATTTAAACTTCTACCATCACATAATAACCATCCATTGAAATCTTCTGTTTTAGTTGAATACTTATAATCACCAACTGAATCACTATTTTTAAATAATTCACCGGTATTAACTGCTAATTCAACTTCTAAATTTATTGAACTTAATAAATCACCATTTCTAGCAATATTAAATGTAAGTTTTTTACCAAATTCGGGGTCACCTATATATGTATTTTCAATTGATTCTATTGAAAAATTAGTATGTTTTCTATATGCTACTTTAAAAAAAGTTATTTGTGGGTTTCCAGTAAGATTTATATCCTGAACACCATATGCGCTTAATTGCATTAATCCTCCACCCATAATATTTATAATATAAATAGGTATTTTTTGAATTACAATAAACTTGATTATTATAATATTTTTCTAAAATTTGACTAATTAAATTATTAATTTTAATTATTAAAAAATAAAATTATTAATTTTAAAAATGAGTACAGGAGCTTTAGTTATAGATGAATATGATTCTGATTCAGAACTCGCATTTTTCAATTATTTAGAAAGTGATGAATATAAAGAAGATGACGCATTTATGTTTCATACCACCTCTAATAAAAAAAATATTGAATTTAAAGGTCCTATTAAAACTATAAAAAATATGATTAGATATTCTAATCCGGATATAATACATTCAATTATTGAATATACACCTCAAAATAGTACTACTCAAAATTTAGTAAATTGTACATTTAATAAAAATAAAATTTTACTATTTCACGAATATTATCCACCTAATTTAAAAGGGTATATTAATGCTGGTAATTACTTAGTTGATTTTTATACTGAACAAAATTTAAAAGATTTTATCAGTCTAAATGGTTATAATTTAATAATTGATAGTAAAGATATATTAGAATTAATAGATTTTAGAAGTATGTCAGCTGATAATCCATCTGGTATTATTTCTACAAAATTTAAAATAACATTCGAATTATCAGATAAAGCAATTAAAACATATAATAAAAAAATATCTATTTTCTAAATAACCATTCTTTATCCAAATCAAGCATTAAATCTTTATAATGACCTACATATTTTTGTTCAATATCACTGTAATTTTCAACTTGAATAACGGTTAATGGTATAATCATAAACCAATTATCTTTTTGTTGTAATGACTTCCAATACATATCAACTGCATATAATCTTCTTTGATTTGGATATTTTAATAAATTAGATACACTTTCTTTAAAATTAGTTATTAATGTATCAATATATCTCTTTTTAACAATATAACCGGTTGTAGTTTGACAATTTGTTACTTTTATACAAAAATCGGTTAGTTTAGTATATGGCGGACAATTATTACCACCAATAATTAAAACATCCCAATCAATATTATTATCTTTACAATAATCTAAAAACTTAGATGTATTTTCAATTAATAATTTAGGATTTGTAAAAGTAATATCATCTTCACAAATAAATGCATAATCCCAATTATTCTTTTTTGCTATTTCTAAACATTTTATATGGCTCATAGTACAACCTATTGCACCGTCTTTCATTTTAATTGCATTAAAACGTGTACCACTTATATCCATTAATTGTAGTTGAGCGGTAACATGAATCAATCTATCAATTCTAGTTTCTAAATTTATAAATAAACAATTTTCAAATAATTCCATTTTTATTGAATTAATATTGTAAAAACTTTAAATAAAAAAATATAATTCATATGACAATTACTCATCATTTATTATTTAGTCAGTATGATAATTTTTTATTAGCAATCAGAATTTTGTTCTTCTTGTTCATCATCAATACCTAAATCACATTTTAAATCATATAATTGTGTATTAATTTTGTCATCGGTTACTGTATGTATTTCGAATAAATGTTCATCAATTTCACCAGTATTTTCATTATGTTTTTTTAATTTGTTAAAATATTCATTATATACTTTATTAGCTATCTTAATGTCATTATATAAACCAACTACGTGACAATGGTCACCAGAAAAGTGTGCTTTTGTAATAATGTAAAATGGCATTTTAAAATTAATGTTTTTTGTATACAAGAAATAATATAATAATTAAAAATATCAAATTTTTTTATATATAATATATAATAAAATGAAAAAAATAATTTATGTTTTAATATTAATAATTATTACATCATTATTAGGTTATCATTATAAATACAACAACGATAATGACTTTGATATAAATGAAAACTTTGAGAACTTTTCAAAAACTGAATTTAAAGATACAACTGTAGATATTTATGATAAATTTTATTCGGATATTTATACTGAATTATTTAATAACCAAATCAAAAATGAATTTGAATTATTCAATATTATAAATTATACTATAAAAGATAAGAAAATTGCAAGTTTTGAAAGAAAAGATGTTAGATTTTTAGATTTAGGTTGTGGTACTGGTAATCATTTAAAAATACTTGAAAGAGAAAAAATTAAAGCAGTTGGTATTGATAAATCAATATTTATGTTAGAAAAAGCTAGAAAAAATGCACCAGATACTCCATTAGTAAAAGGTGATTTTATGAATAAATCTACATTTAAAAATAGAGAATTTACACACATTATGTGTTTATTCTTCTCAATATATCAAACATATGAACCAGACGTGTTATTTAAAAATATAAATTATTGGTTAAAACCAAAAGGTTATTTTTGTTTACATTTGGTTAGTCCAAAGAAGTTTGACCCAATTTTAGAAAAATCATCTAAATTAATACCATTATATAATCCACAAAAACACGCAGATAAACGTAAAACAAAAACTAAATTAAAATTCAATAAATTTAAATATGTTGCAGATTGGACATTTGAAAAAGGTAATACACAATTTATAGAACACTTTATGTTTAACGATAATTCACTCAATAGACAAAATATTCATAAATTAAGAATGGAACCAATTAAATTTTATGTTGATTTAGCTAATAAAAATGGTATGAAATTAGTAAAAGTCATTGATTTATTACCTGTTAATCATGATAATAGTTATATTTATATTTTCCAAAAGAAATATGGTAATTAATTAAATTATATTTAAAATATCGATAATTATAATTTAATTATTTTATTTTGGTGGATTCATTTGATTTTGTTGTTGTTGCATTAATAATTGTTGTAACGCTTCTGGTGGTAATTGTTTCAATAATTCTGGATTCAATGATTGAATGGGTGGTTGTGGTTGCATTAATTGTTGAATTATTTGTTGTTTATATTGTTCTGGATTCTCTTTATCTTTAAATGATGGATGTGTACCTTTTTGTATAGCTTCTAATTCCATAATACTAATATGTGCTCCAGATGGTAATACAACCATTGGAATATTATTTTGACCGAAATAGACTGGTAATTGTTTACCATCTTGTGTTGTAACTTGTGGAATCATCATTGGTGTTGGACCAGGTGACTTAACAACAATTTCTTCTTCTGGTGTCGCGTGTTCTGCTGCTAATGAACGATAAAAATTAAGTAAAACCTTATCTTTACAAAAGTTTTTTAACTTCATTTGTAATGGTTTTAAGTTTTGACGAATATTATTTTTATCAAAAGTATTATTAGTATGTGCAATACATACAATCGCTTTTAATGGTTCAATTTGTACCATTGGTGCAGTATAATCTTTTAAGAATACCTTCTCTTCCGCTTTTTCGGCTTCATCATCGTATCTATGGTCTTTCAGAAAACTTCTATGATATGAAAAAGTACCATTTGTAGCGTGATGGTCACCAATTTTATTAAACACATATGTTCTATCTAATTGTGTAAAATAAATATACATTTCACTACTTCCACTAATAACAGCTTTTCTAGATTTCATCACTGAAACAGCATTACTAACTTTTTCTGGAGGATAATAGTCATCATCGTCCATACAAACAATATATTCACCTTTTGCCATATCATTTAACATATTTCTTTTTCTACCCAATTTAAGTTTTTCAGGATGATGAACATATGTAATATTATTATCTTTGTTATGTTCATTAATAACATCTTGATTCGAAGTTTCAGAATCATCTAAAATTAATAATTCACGTCTATTTGCTGGATATGTTTGATAATTAAATATATGACATAAGTAAGGTAAAAATTGTCTTCTATTGTATGTCGGACATATAACAGTAACAGTAGGATGTGCTGAATTTTTTTCAGCAGAATTGTTGTTTACTATAACTGGTTTTTTATTTTTGGGATTCTTGGTCATTTAATTCTATTTATTATTAATAATCTTTAATATATTTTTATATATAGATAAATATTAAAATTAAATATTATTAAACTAAATGAAATCTATGAATTATTCAACACATACAAATGTTGATTCAGATAAAAATTCATATAAAAATGATGATGAATTTACAAATAAATATTTCAGTAATTTACCCAGAGGTGGCTCGTGGGATTTAAACAATTTTACAACAATTGTAAATTGGTTAAATTTAACAAGTTTATATATTGTTTTATTGAATTATACTATTGAATATTATAGTAAACTAATCAATACTGTTACGATTTTATGTTTGGTCATTTCAACATTAAGTTCAACTATTTCATTATCTCAATTTTCGGTTACTGAAAACAATTATCCTACAACATCAATAATAATAAAAATAATATTTACGCTAACTAGTATCATAACTACTATATTAACTGGTTATTTAAAAATATCTCGTACAAAAGAACATCTAGATGAGTCAATTCGGTATCATTCTAAATTAATGTTATTCGCAACTGAATTAAGTTCACAATTACAATTACCGATTGATATACGTACAAATGCAATCAAAATAATTTTCAATTTAAAGGATAATTTTAAAGAATTATTTAATAATAAATGTTCTATACCTGATAAAGTACGTAAGGATGTTTCTAAACTATTAGAAAATGATGCAATACGTGAAAGACACTTTAAAAACTTTATAAACAAAAAGCATACTAATTATAAAAGTTATTATGAATTTGATTTAAGTGAGCAATCTAATAATTCATCTATGTCTGAAAATAGAACTTGTAAAAACTTCTTTAAAATATTCAGTTGTTTTAATAAGTCTGAAAATAATACTGACTTAAATTACATTTATGATGCAAGCAGATTAGATATTTATTTTATTTTTAAAGATATTTTATATAATGAATTGCGTAATTTTGAAAATTATTTAGTTAATGTCGTTAAAGAAATTCAACCAAATACATTTAAATATACAATAACTCCAACACGTATATTAATTTCAGTAGATGATTCTGTTTCCAATCATTTAAATAATAATACTCATTTATTAGATAATAGATTACCTAAGTCGGCACCTCCATCTCCTAAATATCATAATAAAATCAATTTTCTTCATAAAGACATTGATATTGTAATTCATAAACAAAAAGAATGTAACCAAATAAATGAATTATATAATGATTCTCGGTCAACATCTGAACTTTATTTAAATAATCCATTAGGAGAGAATGATAATAAATCGAACTTATCAATAAACAAAAATAATAATGAATTACAAAAAGCTGTAAATGATTACGAAAATAATAATAGTGATATTGGTCCTAGTGAGATTATTATGAATGAAATAAATAAAAATTCGGAATGTAATATTGATACGAATAATAAAGATGATAAGATTGATACTGAAAATAATAAATGGATTAAAAAAATACTGAATGAAATAAATAAAAGTGTTGAAGAGTATGATAAAATTGATAAACCAATCGAAGAAAATGATAACAATTCTATATCAAATTTTAATAGAAATAATGATAAGGGTATTGATATAGACACAACTGATAAAAAAATATTATAATCATTATATAAATTAAAATAAAAAATTTGATTTTATGAATATTATTATTTTTAGTTAACAAAACAATTAAAAATTATAATACCCAAAATGGAATTTATTACTAACGTTCTTCAAAAATCTTCATTCAAATATTCAGATGATATTTATGCAAGTAAATTATATTCTGGCATTCGTGAATCAATTACATTTGATAACTTATTACAAAGTTTTTTAGAACATTCGATCTTAATTACAAAAGATGATAAAGTTGCACCAGATTATTTAAACGGATGTGATGGCGATGATTCACCTTTATCAGTTTTCATTTATGAATTAATTAAACCAGAAAACTTCGATAATTTTAAGATTATGTTAGATGGAATAAAAACAAATGATGATTACATCAAATATCAATGGATTATTGATGATTTAAATATGCTTTTATTTACAAATCCTAAAAAATATAACGATAATATAGTCGCATTTATTAAACACGATATAATAGGAAGAAAATTCAATTTCTTTTCCGCGATTTGGGTTAATTCTTGTTATTATGATTGTAACGATATTGATATTAATGAAGTAGATGAAATGTATTTATCATATTTAGAATTATATAAATCATTATATCAAACAAATCCTTCTTCTAGACACAGTTCACCAACTCAAACAATTATTAATGCTAAAACTGGTAAAAAAACTGAAAGAGTATTATATTATGAACCATTTAATTGGAAACAATATTTAGCAGAAGTTAAAAAAGAATTAACTTGGAGAAAATTATTTGAATTAAAAAAAACTTTAGTATATATTAATTCTCAAAATTAAATTAATAAAATTTGATTTTAATTATATTTTTGGTTATTCTACCATACACAAACTCCAAAATAAAATGCAAGACAATACATTTCATTCACACTTTCATGCTCTCGATGATAAGACTATTCGTTATTGCGTAAGTAAATTACAAGAAAACAAATTAGTAATTTTACCAAGTAATAACACTTATTTATGTTGTACCAATCTATTTAATCAAGAATCTATTGAGTTTTTATTAGAAGTATTTCGTTGTAAACCATCTGATTTAGTAGTATATACTTTAACATTTGATATTATTAAATTATTTACTAATCTAAATTCTTCTAATATTGAATTAATAGAAACTATTATTAAAGAATTTGATACAGACTTAATTGATTTTAATTTGAAATTAAATGATAATGTACCGATTTTTATTAAAAAATATAACAATCTTAAATTTAATATTTCAAAAAATGATACATTAAGTAAATTTATTAAATATGCAAATATGCCGATTATTGGTATACCTGTAAAGCATCCACAATATGATATATATTGTGTGGATAGTGAACAAATACAACATAGTTTTAACTATATAGGTATCGATATCTTATTGGGTAAAGAACCTTGTAAAAATGGAATATTGCCAACAGAAATTGAAATTGACAATGAAATAACAATACATCGTCGTGGTTTATTAACTATTGATGATTTAAAAGATAAATATCCTAATCACATTATTAATGAAAAAGATATGGTAGAAGATACAATTAAATCAAATAAGAAAAAAGGTATTTTATTTAATTTAATGAAAGTTGATATGGTAATTGATGAGACAAATTTAAATTATATTAAAAATATTAGAAAAGTTTTTGAATATTATTTACATAATTCAGTCGTTATCGATTTCGGTAGTAGAAACCGTATATTTTCATATAATGCCGCTGGTTATGTTGATTTAAGCGAAACATCCAATATAAAAGAAGCAATTTATAATATTTACAATGTGTTATATCAAGTAAATACTATGGAAGATGTATCTAATATTCTAATTTTTGATTATTATTCATATAAAAAAGAGTCAATCTACAAAACATTATCCAATATTTTAGACAATTATTGTAATAATTTAAAAATGGTAATTCCACTCGAATCTTTTAGTGAAGAAGAAATAGAAAGATGGAAGAGAGTCGATATAGATGGTAGTTTGGTAGAATATAATATTACTAATCAACATCCTGATGAAAATGGTAAAGAAGTCATCGATGAATACCAAAATGAATTAGATTCAATCCCTGAAGACTTGTTAGGTCATATTGATTCTTATAGTGATGATGAAAAAAATAATTAAATTTGATTATAAAGATATCATTTATATTTTTATTATAAACAAAAAAATGGATAAAGTATTATTAATTGATTTATCATATTTCAACTTTTATAGATTTTTCGCTACCAAACAATGGTATAGTAGAGCTAGTCCAGAAGATAATTTTGAAGATAATTATGATTGGTCCAAAAATACATTATTTTGGGATAAATACAATAAAATTTATTTAGATACATTAAATACATTTATAAAAAAATTAAAACCAAATAAAATTATTTTATGTAAAGATTGTCCAAGAAATTCTATTTGGAGACTTAAATTATACCCAGAATATAAAGGTACAAGAGAAAATAATAAACATTGCTGTGGAAACGTTTTTGCAAAAGTATATGATGTAATTATACCAGAATTATTAAAAAATTCATTATATCGCACAATATGTGTTGATGAATTAGAAGCAGATGATATAATTTACTTATGTATTAAAAAACTTAATAGTCAATCTGTTAAACCAAGTGAAATTACTGTAATTTCTAGTGATAATGATTTATTACAATTAGTCGGTGAATTCAGCAATGTTAAGCTTATGGATGCAAAGATGGTCGAATATGGAAATAAAGCGCGTTCTACCAGGGACGAGACGTTATTTATGAAGGCTATTTTGGGTGATACTAGTGATAATATTCCAAAAGCATTCAATAAAGTAGGTGAAAAAACAGCTATGCAATTATACCAAGATAAAAATAAATTAGCTAATAAATTCAAAGAACAACCAGATGGTTTTAAAATATTTTCCAGAAATATGACATTAATTGATTTTCATAATATTCCACAAGAATTAGAGGATAATTTTGAAAAGAAATATAATAATTAAAGCAAATCAATACGTTCATTTATATTTTTGTGTGCGTTTAAAATTGATAAAATAAATATATAAAGAATGTATATACATTAATGTATAACATGAATGCATCTACATCCGAAACTGTATCTGACACATTAAACTTTCTTCAAAAAAAAACAATGAATTACAATAGTTATTATTTATTATTATTAAATGAATTTAATAGAGGACAAGTTATTATTAATAAACATTATGAAATTAATTCAATTGAAAGAATTTTAAAACTTATTTATAATAAAGCTGTTATTGACTATTCATTTAATAAATTGAATATTGATGAGAAATATATTTCAAATGAAAGTATTATTCAGCACATAAAACAATTTTTTATTAATGAAATTGATATAGAAAATAATGATATTAAAATAGATGAGTTATGTAAAGATATTTCTATTTTGGCTCAATCATATTTATTAACTAATAAGTATATCAAAAATAATATACCTACAATTCCAAATAAAGATGTTAATCCATTTCCGATACATCAAAAATTGTCCGAACCTTTACGTACAATAAAAGATATTCAACTTCCCATTTGTATACAAGATATTGGTTCATTAACCCCACACGAATTATCATCATATTCAAAAGATTTTAATAAAATTTCTTTACCTTTACAACCAACTATTAATAAATATGATAATAGTATACCATTAGAAATAAATTCAGATAATAATAAAAATAGCAACTTACCTTGTAGAGTATGTGGATGTGGAAATAATAATGGGTTGTATTGTTATTGTTATGACCCTACAAGACAACAAACAAATTTAAATGAATGTTTAACAAAAGAAATAAATAGTTTTAATGAGGATTTTGGTTCAAATAAATATTCATATATAGCACATCAATGGACTTCTAGTGAAAAAACTATGGTTATATTAAAAGATATTTATATTTTATTCTGTCATTCACAAAATATTAGTGTTGTATTATCTTCTACCGAAATAAAAAATAAAGATGATATTAATAATCTTAAAAATATTAATAATTATATTAAAGATTTAGAATTTATTGAATGTTTTGAACAAATTTCAGACACAATTATTGAACAAATAAATAATTATTTTGATTGTAATAGTTTTGATAATATTGATGAAGTTAAAAATAAAGTTAAAAGTTTTAAATTATTGAATAATATTACATTACCTGAACAAAAAACTGAAAAAGAGTTTGTTATAGGTTATATTAATCAAAATTATAATATTTCTACTAATCCTGAAAAGAAAATGAAATCGTCAATCATTATTGATGAAATAGATAAAGGATTAAAATTGTTTGTTAAAGATAAATTATCATTTGCAAAACGTATTTCATCTTATTTATTAGAATTAAAATTAAATAAAAAAAGATATTCAGATGGTATTTATTATTATGGTATAGAACCTAAAGTAAATTCTATTAATTTAAAAAAGAGTTCAAGTGAAATAGAATTAGATTACTTAGAACGATTAAAAGAATATGATTCAAAAAATATAATTAATAATTAATAAAAATATCATTTTATTTTTTAACATAACCAAAATGATATTTTTTCAGATATTGTTGGATGATTAATTTTTTCAACACAATTAAAGCAAACTGCAATCATTTCATCATCGTTTAGTTTTTTTATTTTTTCATTTTCAAATGTTTTCTTTCTAATTTTTTCATTACAAATAAATATTTTTCGTTTACCAAAACTACTAAATATATGATGATAATATGTAAAATCTAAACATTTATAGCAAATAAATCGATTACAATTCATACATAGTCCTCCTTCAATTTTGTATGTTGGTAGTTCCTTAAGATGATTACATTCATTCATTGTTACTATGATTATAATCATCTTAAGATAATAAGTATTACAATCAATTTTTTATTTAGTTCTTTCGCATTATTTATGAATTTAAATATCTTTTTATTATATATAAAGATGTCAAAAAACGCATCATATAATTTTAAATATGCAAATATTGAAAACTTAAAGGTTAATAATGTTAGTGGTAACTTACCATTTAGTGATAGTATTAATGTCAATGGTCGTGTTTTTTTAAATCAAACTGAACCTCCAAAATATGATAATGAATTAGTTACTAAAAAATATGTAGACCAACGTGTTAATTCTTATACAAATGAATTAGATGTTGTCTCATTAAATACAAATACTAGTTTTATTGATTACAATAATCTTCAAAACACTTTCTATACTCATGTTGGTGGCAATGATGATGAATTAAATGCACAAATTGGAGTAGATATTTGTGGTAATGTATATATGGCTGGTGTATTTGAAAGTCCTGAATTAAATATATATGATTCAACAAATAATAGTATTCCAGTTACAACTTCTGCTATAGATTGTTCACAATCTATTTTTTTAACAAAATATAATAATGCAGGTGTTAACCAATGGAAAACTAGAATAGGCGGTTATGATTTAAAATCAGAACCAGCATTATATACCACTTCTTCTGGTAATTCATATTTAGCATTTCAATCATATGAATCTGAGAATACTAAAATATACGATACTGATAATAATTTGGTTGCTGTTAAAGTTCTTCCACAATATAACGGTCAAAATACTATTTTTATAAATTATGATACAAATGGTAAATTTAAATTTAATTTAAGAATCAAATCTTTTGACCCATCGAGTAATGAACCTGAATATACATCTAACCCAGCCGTAACATCTGACTTAAGTGATAATATTTATATTGCTGGTTATTACAATGGTAAGGGATATGAAGTATATGATGTAAGTAGTGATTCTGTTCCAAGATTTTCTTTTTATAATAATTCAAATGACCCTTCATATTTTATAGTTTCATTCGATAAATTAGGTAATTTTAGATGGTCCAATCATATTCAAGGTGGATTATTACCATCTATAGATGGTGGAGTACCATCAGATTATTTTAAATTTATAAAAATATCAATTGAAACTGATTTAAATAATAATCTGTATTTATCATCATCATTTAATGATGAAGTACGTATATATAGACCGTTTATATTAAAAAGATGTTGTTGTGATTTAGATTGTAAATGTAATATCAGCTGCTATAACTCAAGTAACTGTTCTCATCATTGTGAAAATTATAATGATTGTAGTTATAATTGTTGTAATATGGATTGTAGTTATAATCACTATAATTCAATTGACAATATAATTATTAATGATGGTAATGGATTAGGTGCATTTACAATAAAATTTAATAAATGTGGTCAATATATTTTTAATACAAAAGTATTATGTTTTACAGATGCAGATGTATAATACAAACATCAAGTTGTGTTGATAAAAATGGTAATATATATTTAGCATTTTCAAATTTATTTAATTTTTTATATGCTATATTCGATGTATCATCATCTAGTATTCCTGTATATACAAATTATAATATTACAATGAGTGATATATTTGTAACTATAATTAAATATGATAGTGATGGTAACTTTATTTGGAACAATATTATTAAAACAAATAATATTGATAATGATGAGAATTCAAATTCTGATACTGTATTTATACCATCAATTTGCTGTGATAATAGATATATAAATGATGTACTTGTTCCAAGTATTTATTTACAATTTACAGGAGTAGTTGATAATTATAGAGGAGGATTTAATTTTTATAATGCTAATTCATTTGATAATAAAGTATTTACATTAGAATCAAAAGATTATTATAATGATGACCCTACAGTGCATAATATTGTATCTAAGTTTTCAGAAGATGGTCAGTTTCAATGGGCTACTACTACATCAATCTATTCATTTTTAGCTGAACCATCATCTATTTCAAATAATATTATTGCAGATATACAAGGACATATTTATACATCAGGTAGTTATTTTCAAAACGAATTATTAATATTTGATGTAGATAGCAACGGTGTATATGATGAACCAGTAAATAGATTAACAAATAGTGGTGGATTTGATTGTTATTTAATTAAATATAATAGATATGGTTTAATCAATGATAATTTATTTAGAAATGTATATATTGAAGATTCTAGTCTAGTTTATAATGCATTTGAAAAATCTATTGTTATTACTAATAATTTAAATAATGGTTTAGTTAATTGTAATATTTTACAATATAT